>Ga0214543_1000682_pt1 | contig 59565 bp, 27 predicted proteins | sample CNSS2metaG_FD_160094 | JGI IMG/M metagenome (GOLD analysis project Ga0214543, IMG submission 160094) | Root nodule microbial communities from cowpea collected in UCLA plant growth center, Los Angeles, California, USA - CNSS2 | ecosystem: Host-associated > Plants > Roots > Nodule | place: USA...
TATATATATTCACTAACATTCTTAGACAGAAACTATACGTACCAAATCCCCAGGATTTTTTCCTTTGTCAGCCTCTCCCTGAAAATTATGCATAATATCCCAAAAGTTAAATTTGGAAATTAATACAAAATTTATTGTACAAGTAAAAGGTCATATGTGCATTCATGGGGAGTAGAACTTGGCAATAATAGTATAATCATGCAAAAAGATAATCATCACTCTAGAAAATGCCCCTACATCTTTTACCTTCATCTTTTCGTTTACCTTTAATAACTATGAAACAATTCCAACCACAACCCCCCGGCCCCCCTCCCGTCCAAAAAAGGTGAAAAGCAGAAAGAAAACAAGAATGAAGGAAAATGCCATCATATGTGTATAAAAGTAAAAAGTATAACAATAAATGGAAAAACAATTCCTATTATTCTCTCCAACGTAAGAAAGTGCAATTCAATGCATGAAGCTCCCACCAAGTCAGCCTTATCCTGCAATTGGAGAGGTTGTTTCCAAAATTTGAACTACGGACTTCCCAAGTCACAAGGCAACAACACCATACTATATCGTCAAGGCTCATTATTCCTTTTCTTTCTGACAAAAGTGACAGAAATTTTAACACAACAAAGCTTTGTATATGTAACACTCCTCACCAGGAAAAAAAAATAGCAAATGTAACTGTTTGATGGAAGCATTGGGGTTCCATGGATACCAATTCGATGTTTTAAGAGAGCACTTAATATGCATAATCATTTTCATTTCAAGAAATTATGTTTCCTAAGAATTGTGGTACTTGAAAATATCAATTTTGTGAATGTTATAAATGTAGTTCATATTCTCAAAGATTATTGGGAATGTTAGGCAATGTTTCATGAGTACGCTTTAAACTTTCGCACTTTCATGAAATCTTGGTTTCCCATACCTCTCATGAGAATGCTTTGTTGGAAACACGGTTAAAACAAATTCCGTAAAATGTTAAAATTCTGAGAACCCTTTACCAAAATTCCGTACCAAACATGGGGATGTAATATTCCCAACATATGATTTCTGGACAACTTATAGGAATCTCTCTACCAACCCCTCCCCCAAAAAGGAATCTTGAAGAGATATTAAGGCAAATTCATGGCTACATGTTTATCCTGAATACATGTCCCCATTTTTAACAAGCGTACAATGGCAACAAAAAATTTTGAACCTAAAATTTTGTACGTATTGTCCAAACCCGTCACTATAATCAACATAACAAGGTGTAAAACACACTAACTTGTGATAAAATACTGGCTATCAGATTCAGAAGGAATGTCAGTATCAAGTGCAGAAATACTCGAGGTCTCTAAAGATATTTTTCGGAATTTCAAATTTCAACTTCAGTTATTTTTTATTTTTACATAAGCCCCTTCAAAATTTTAACACACCTTCTCCCCTCTCCTCCGAAAAAAATTAAAATAAAATAAAAAAAACCTTTCATCTTAGTTTAATCTCTTTCCAATACGAACCACTCGTTATTGAAACCTTATCCAAATCAAATTCTATCACACAAAACACCAAACTATACAAGGTTGAGGAGGTGAAAAAGAAAAGAGAGAAAAAAAAAATAATATGAAGTTAGAGCAACTAAACCTAGATATCTTTCACACGTATTTTGTTATGCAATAAAAGTATATTGGTATTTTCTGCCTGGCCAAGCAAAGCATTAGCAGCCTACACATACTCCCAGTAAGTAGATGCATTTATAAAAACACACTCAATTTGAAATTATATAATCAAAGAAAATAAGTGGCCCTGAATATACTGTAAGCTTGTGAGCTAACCTGCCTCCCGAGAGAAGGAATTCCTTGATGAACAATCCATTCTGAATCAATTACTCCAATTTTTTCGTGTGCTGGCTGCAAAATGGATTCAAATTAAAGCCAAGTAAATCAAATTGCTTCTAAAAATATTTTATCTAGGCAGAGAGATTGTAGCCCCATATTTTCTATTCAGCATAAAATACACAGGCTTCACACTCAAAAAATAAGCTAGGACAAAAAAAAGGTGGTACTGAGGATGCCTCTTCAACTAATTCAAGAACAGAAAAAACAATGAAATGCATTTCAATTTCAAGAGCTACAATTGCCCATAGTCCTGATAAATTAATCCATATAGTAACTTAAGAAAAAACATAAGCCAAAATTCATTAATATGAACAGAAACACAAACACAGTAAGCTTACAAAACCAGGATCACTGTGTTAAATAAGTTCAAAAGGCCAAAAATAATTTATGCTTTAATTAAATTTTTTAATCGTATGATGTATTCACATAGCTTTCTTTTGAGTTTGGCACCTGAATGCATACTTGACCAACTAAAGCATACGGACCTTCCAACAAGGCTAACAAAAAGGATTCGAACACTCTTCAGTAGGGAGGGTTAAAAGTAAATAGATAGAATTACTGACCTCTACACATCTTCTGAGAGCAAAGTCCAGCCCCCATCCATGCACTAGATCATTCTACAGAAGACAATTGGAAAGCCATCACTAAAATTACTAAGATTATGCATCTATCGTGCAAGAGAAGATTTACCTGTTCATCCAGCAATGTTACTATAACCAATAAATGTGACAAGGAAAATAAAATATACCTGAATCATGTGCCACACACAACGCCAAGCTTCACGAGAAAAGACAGGTGCCATAATTTCCACAAATCTAAAATAACAGAAGATATAATAAAATTAACCAAGTAGACAAAGGTAAGAAAAACTAGGTAAATGCTATTGCAATACAACATTCAACTTTGAAGCAGGGTGGAAGAGAGGGCATACGCAGCACAAGGAGGCAAATGTGGATCACTACACCAGCCTGGTTTCTCTTCTGTAACCCTATTTGGCAACACATACAAAAACTTGTCAAGACTTAAGAACACATTTGAAGGTATGACAAAGAGAGCCTTATTAGATCAATGACTAAGGTAGCAAATTTAGAAAGAAAAGAACAGCAAAGGAATACATGTGAACTTCTTTGTCACCCCTCCTTTTTGTCATCTCCCATGTCAATCCCTTATTGGGCTCTAGACCAGGTTGAGAGATCTCCAAACCATATTTTTTCACTAAATCAATATACCTAGTGAATTGGTGAATAGAATACAGTTAGTTAATCAAACTAAAAACTGCATTAATGTCAAATTTGAGCTAACTAGACAGATGAAAATAATACCTGTCTGCATTGAAGTGCTCTACTCCAAGATCTTCATCCCAAATAAAAATATACTCATAAGCTGCCACTATATCAGGGTGCAAAAATCTTTTAGCATACCACCTGTACAACATCAAGTATGAGAAAATTGTATAAAAGTAAAAGAGTAAAGCAACAAGATACACTCCAAAGAATGACAAGGTCTTCTAATTATACCATTTAGTTTGTTTCCTTACGCTAACATGGATTGCATTCTTTGACCACTCAAATCGATCCCATCCACTAGTCCGACCATCATAATGAAAGAGCAAAATTGCAAAATCATCAGAAAACTACAGAACAATTTGATAGTCAGCAATTTGGAAAAAATATGATATGGTAAATATACAAATAAAAAAGTATATATGAATATTTGAAAGTAGTAAATCTCTATAACCTTCTTCACTGCAGCATTGATATTTTGCCTCTGTTCATAGCCAACAGTGAATGTAACTAAATACTTTGGCTTTTTCTTCAGATCCTGCAGCATTCATGGTTTCATTAGAAGATTTGCAAGATATCAAAGAAATAGACATGTAACATGTCTTCCCTATCCACATTGGCTTATCAACATGCAAACCTCCTGACACACTAACATGCAATGGTTTCATGCATGAATAAAGCTGCATAAATACACAATTGAGATAAGTGCACATCTCTAGCCAATATGGACATGCAAAGCATGCGTCAAGGGACATAGTTTTGATTTGCCTCTGATATCATGTGAAACTTAGATGGAAGAATGAAACAGATGTTGCTATATGTCACTCTCTGTTTTACCAAGATACACCCACCATCACAACAATAAATGAACTTTGGGGTTCGATCAAATTTCTTATTTGTAAATTGTAAAACTATATGAGACTTAACAGCTACAAGCGACAGATAAATTCTTGCATCATAAACAACTGCTTATCAACATACCTCACTAGGTTCGCCCCATAATCTGCGTAAATAAAAATCAGATTCTGATACAACAATTCCAGGGGGTAGTGATTCAGCTCCACGAGGATTTGACGCAACAAATATCTGGGAAAGTGACAGTTTTGAATCAAACGTCATTTGCTTGATAAATAGTATGCTACCAATGTAAAACAAGTGTCTGAAATGCATAGCCACGATGCTGCAAGAATCACATCTGGAAGAAAATAATTCTAGAGAGTAGTTTAATCATATAAAAAAATATTTGACACTGCCTTATGGACGAGACATAGGTAAAAGCACATTAATGTTTATCTAATTGCTTAAGTAATGATTACAAAAACAGACTACTTCCAAAGTTGATAAGCTCCTGGTTCAAAAACACCAGCACCCAAATCCTTGTTCTAGAAACAAGTACAAAATGATAATAGTTCACATAATAGAACATTTCATCTAATTATATAAATTGTGCACCAGTTTCACTAGTTATGCTAAGTTCGTGAATGCTAGCACCTAATAATTGTTTTATAAGCAATATATAAGTTTAGATAAGTTTGAATAAAGGCTTACTTTCATTTTTTTTTCAATGAACAAGCATATTTTTACTTGTTGGAATTATTAAAGGTTGGGACAAAAATTCTTCGGGGGTGCTTTTATCTAATTATGGAACAAGAACTTAAATAATCATCCAAAAATAAATTTTAAAATGTAAATCAATTAAAATTACAAATATTATTAAATTATATATAAATAGACATTTCGATTAATACTTCTTAAAATTTTGATAGAATAGGACTTAAAAGGTTTAGTTCATGATATTTTCAACTCCAAAAGTTAGCCATGAAAGAAAGCTTAGCAGCACAACATATTTTAAGTAAGATTAACCATGGCCAGGAAATGGTAATAACACACATAGATTAACCAAACCTTTCTAAGAAACAGTTTGACCTAATATATCAGTGCTAACAAACAAGTAACCACCAAAGGACCTCCCTTAGAAGGCATTAATTGACTTCAACTTTCTTTTCTGGGAATATAAGCCCATTGACATCCTTCTAAAGAATAAGCATGGAAATACCTTTGGTAATTTAATTGACCCTAAGACTTCAAGATTTTTGGTTCCTGAAGACTCATCGATAACAGCAGGAGATCTTTCTACTTCAGCCGAAAATCTCTCTATTTCATCTTCAGCTACAGGTACATCAAAAGAATTCACTACAGGTGATGAAACTAAGCTAATCTGCAAAATTATAACAAGAGAACAAAAAAACAAATTAATAGGATGATAAATGTGAAACACAACATTGAGAAAAACTAAAGTTGTAGTTATTACCTTCCTCAAATGCACAGATGAAATTGAAATACCAACAAAAAATCCAAAGGCAATTCCCATGATAGCTGTGACGAGAATCCGAGTACTTTCATTTGCTCTTTTAAATGTGCTAAAAAAGAGATTGTAAACTAAATTCATAAATTTTGGTAGAACAGATACAGGACATTTAAGATGTTTAAGATACCAGGTAAAGGCAGGCATTATTAGTAGTTACTCTAATAAATAAAGTTATCCTTACCCTCGATACATTATTGCTGTCCAGTTAGTATCGACCACAATCAAGTGAAGGTATGTATCACCCGGAAAAGCCCCAAATCCTCAAGCAAACACCGACACAAATATAACATCCTTCAACAACCAAAAATGAGACCAAGTATAAGACACAAGTAGAGTAGTAGCCTGGTTGAGTGTGCATTTTCTATTTACTTCCTGTACATGTATCTATCTGCCAGACTTTCCATCCAAGTGGAGGCACTCGCATAAACCCAAATTACATTCTCAGAATGAGTGTGAGTGAGTGCGTGAGTGTCTGATAGATATAGAGACAATTAATATACAAAACAATATAGATTTTCAGCAGCATGTTGAAGACATTGAGACCAACAGACAGCATCAAGCATTTAAAACCACGACGATAGTGCTAGTGGTCAGGAACTTTGCATGACGCCACAAGTTTAAACCTCGTTATTACTAACAGTATCATTCAAAAAGACAAATACAAATAGATCAAGCAGTTTAAAGAACAAAGAGAAGCCTGATGCAGTTTTAGCGTCACTACTTCACTGTACTCATTACCGATTAGTAAGCATTTGTATTTTCCGAATTCTTGTTCTCTATTAAACTTTCAAACACAAGCCGTAGCATACGCCACGACCTACCACAGCGCAAGTTTCCCCCAAAACGAAAAGCAAAATCCACTAAACGAACAAAACAAAACTAACGTAGCGTCAAACAACCACCGAATATCACAAACGCTAAATATCAGAATCGCTTCATTGATCTACGTCACTGAATCTCACAAAAACAAAAACAAGAAACAATATTTATTCACACCGTAACTACCGTGTTCCTAAAACGACAGCGAAAACACAGAAAACTGAATTCAAGAGCTTCCACAAACACTAGCGCGGAATACAGATTTCACAACTGGTCCTTCACTAATAAGGAAAAAAGAGCTTACAGAATCGATTGTAGAAACGCTAGGGTTGAAGCTCGCCTTCTTATTCGATACTGATCAAAAGAACAAAACGCGATCGGTTTATTTGCTGCGAATAATCACACATAAGCAAATGGAGGCACTGCCATTCTCTCAATGTCAATGATGTTGAGGCTGTGTTCTGTAGCCTAAACTGAAAATTCCGCTCTGATAATTTCGTATGACGAAACTACCCCTGCCTTAGTTTTTCTATTCCCCCTTGTGCTTATTTTTTCTTATCAGCCTATGACAGCGTGCCAGATGGTGAACACGTGTGAGTGACCTGATGAGTTTGATTTTGACTGGTCAACTCACTCCGTTGGATTGGGTTCCAGCCACCCATCCAACGGTTCAGAAGCGTCCGTAGGATCACCTCCCCTTTTCTTTATTGTTTCCTTTTTGAATTGATCAGCAACACCTCTTTTTTTATTAATTACATTAATTAAAATTAATAATATTTTCCTACATTTTTTTTTGGTATTGTGTAACATCTTATAATTCCTTAAATTAATGATATTTCAATAATTGATTGAAGTTCCTTCAGTTTTCCTTCTCGATCAAACTATATATAGATTTTTAGTTATGTGACGTCTTATTCTTCCTTAAATTAATTGTATTTAATAATACATAATTAGAAATTTTATCCAAACAATTAATAATGATAATAAATAATAATAAAAACATGACATAAAAGTTTTTATTACTGCGACATAACATGAGAGTTGATTGCTTGGTCTGTTAACCTGTCATTTTCTCAACAAATTTATGACTGCGTTGTTAAGCATCACCAACCTATCACAGTTTTAGACCGAAGTTCAGAAACAAAGAACAAAAGAGTATCATTGAGTCATTGTATTTGTAGCTTAGTATTTGTAGTTTGGATATAATCCATAATTAATTTATAATATAATTATAAACTCTGTCATTTTCTTATCTTAGTCTTTAATACAAATAGACAATATTTTTGCTGTTTCGAATTTCGAATACACACGTGGCCAACAAAGATTGTGGAAACCAGCTCAAGCCTTTCATATTTAAATATAAACTTAGGTTAAAATATTAATCCTCCACTTGATAACTTTCTTCTTCCTTGTTTGTACTTCTATCCCAACATAAAAAAAACAAAATTCCATTGTTATTCACTCTTGCAAGAGAATCATCAGTTTTTGGTCCTATTTAAACAAACTTCTCAATAAATATTTATTGGAAAATAAAATAAGAAGAATAAAATTAAATTTAAGTTGCATATAACTAATTTAAAGATATTCTATCATTTATTTATAAAATATTTTGAATTTAAATTGATGGAAATAAGCTATTTTTAATTAATGAGAAAAATTATGTTGTTTTATAGTTTTAATTCTTTATAAATGTGTGAAATGTTAATCTTAATTGGTCCAGGGTGTTATAAGCCCACTTCATTTGTTTTTTGAACTTATGTATCCAAAAACATTGACGATTTTAAATTGATAATAAATAACAAATATTATAGGTATTCTGTCATGAGTGCAAGACCTTCCCATTACCTCGCGCCACAGCAAAATAAATAAATAAATAAATTGTGGACCCAATTCCCATGTTTTTCTTTGGCTGATTTCAACCTTATTATAAGTTATCACTACTGAAAGTGATATTAAAAAAAAAGATTATTGAATCACTTTATTATAAAATATAACAACCATCAATGAGTTAATTAGTGATCTAATTTCCATTTAATTAAAAATTAAAGAAAATTAATACAAAAATTGTGAAGGATAAGGACGAATAATTAAATAATCGAAACAACTTTTATCTAAATTGCTATGTTACTGTATATTTTTATATTTTGATGATCAAAATTTTATGTTTAAAAATATTATACTCATAAATATTTTTGATAGAGATTTTGTAATTTTGTAAATAAAATTTAAATTTATTTAATTGCAAAAGTACAACTATAACTAGGTAGTTATTCTAAAAGGTCGCTTTCATTTTATAAGAAAAATGTGATATTCTCTCGGAAAAATAAATGGGCTTAGTTTTTTTATTTATTAAAATATAACATATTATAAAATGTTTTCACAATTCTTTTTATCAAAATATGATAAGATTTATTCATATGAAACAAAATGATTTTTTTAGTAATTTAGAACATTGAAGTGGCACACTCGCATCATGGACTTATGTGATCCATTGGTCTAATCACAAATTTGTTCGCTTGTATGAGATTTTATTTTATTTATTTTACTTCTGAAGTTGATAGTTGCAATTAAAAAAAAATGTTAAGAATAACGAATATCCTAAGACAAAACAGCAATAAGACAATAAACTCAGTTGGTAAACTGGTCCATGGAGAGAGTAAAACTTGCACTACAAAGTTGGGAATTTCTTTTGCAACCCATATGTTCTTTCTGTACCCCTTTCTAAAATTATAATTATATCTGTTGTAATTATGGTTTCTACGATGTGCAATCGGTCAATATTCCAAATTATACATTTCATAATACAAAATTATATTTAAGTTGTATAATTCGTAATATAAATTTATATTTTTATTGTATAATAAAATTGATTTTACAAATTATATTTTAGATCGTAAAATCTATAATATAAAATTATATTATAGATTATACCGTTCTCGATACAATTTTGAAAGAATATGTAATATAAATTATATTATAGATTGTACAATCTATAATATAATATTACATTTTAGATTAAATAATTTATAATGTAAATTATTAAATTTTGATTGTATATTTCGTAATGCAAAATTATATTATAATAATAATGTACATGAATTGTAAAATCTAGAACTTATATTTTGGGTCTTTTATTATGATTTTCATCTTCTTCCTTGCATTTCATATTATTGCGATATTTTCATTTGTTATAATATACATTTATGAAAGGACATCGGGTAAAGGTAAAGGAAAGTACCGGAGTGTTGTGAAATAGGAGGAGGGAAGTAAAAAGATGACAAATTTGACTTTTTTTTTTCTTTTACTTGTAGGGTGACATTAAGAAAACATGGAGTTGCGGTAAGAAAACATCTGGTGCAGGAGGAATTATGTGACTAGTGTTAGAAAATCGGTCATAGTTTAGTTTCTGAAAAGCTCAATTTCAGTTGTTTAATTTTAATTATTTACCTTTTTTTTTAATTTTTGAAAATTTGAGAATTCAGTCAAAACACCAAAAACTGTTGTGAGTTTTTCACTAATAAATTGAAGCGAGTCTTATTAATATCAATTCTTTCAAATTGAAAAAAATAATTTAATTTTAAATAATTGATATTAAAATAATTATTATTTTGAGTAAAAAGGAACTCATGCAAATAATTCTTGCTAAAACTACCTGTTTAATAAATATTAATGTTAGTGAACACGTTTATTTCGCGGTATCATTTTGTACTTTCAGAAATCATAAGTTTTGAACATTCGTGATTTGTTGTTTTCTGATTATCAACATTTGTCTCCTTTGAGTACCATGGACCACATGCATGGCACAAGAAATGAAGAAAAAGAAAATAGAAATCTATGATCCTCTTTCTACACAATTTCTCTAAGCCATGCGCTCTGTTTCTCTGTTTTTCAATTTTAATCAACAGATCGAATCTTAAAACAAGGACAAAAGGATTGAAATAGAAGATGGTAGTTAACCTTCATAACTAGATTTCAGTCAAATGTTTACACTAGCAAGGAAATGTAGAAGAGCACAAAGAATTCGGCTCTAGGAAATTGTGGTCATCGTCTACCATAATAGTCTCTTCCACTTTGAAATTCTAACTAAAAACTATCATCTACACAAGCTTCCATCACCCACATAGTCTAAAACTCCATTAGATTCCACAATGTGAAGACTAATGTAGTTGTTCACTTTCCCAGCTTACCTTGGAGACAACTCTTTCATGTTGTGGGAAATATTCCTACAAGGTGAAACCAATTCTCATTAGTTTTATCGAAAGAATGGAAGCACTTATGGAAAGAGAAAATAAAAATACTGATAATAATATAACTCTAAGTTAATGGAAGAAATATGCAGAAATCACCTCCATCTTTTTGACAAGTTCTTTTGGTGTTGGTGCTGATACAATTATATGGCGTGCAGTGGGACTGATGAACCCTTCTTCCACTGCTTTGTCAATGAAAGACAAAAAGGTATTGTAGTATCCATCAACGTTCAGCAACCCCACCTTTCAAAATCAAAACATTGTTAATTTTTGTAATTACTATTGTAATTCTTCTTTTAGGATGCAATAGAAATTTAATTTAGCTTTGTTGGAGGGGTAAAAATACAGAACTTTGGAGCATATACCGGTTTATCATGGATGCCAAGTTGAGCCCATGTTATCACCTCAAGGAGTTCCTCAAGTGTCCCATAACCACCTTTATGCACAAAAAAGGATATACATTACCATCATGCTCTCTGCTCTTTTCTTTTATGGTCAAAATAATGTCTAGAAAAGGAAATATATCAAGTGCAGTCTTGTTAAAAAAAGATGTGAGTGCATCATGTTTTTTAAAATGACAGTCAAAAATCTCAACAAACTTTTTTTTTTTAGAAAAAAAAAACAGGGACAATTCTTGTTACTCATGGTGCATGTTTGGGCACATCCTATGTTAGCCAGTACAGGATATTCGAGAATCTTGGAAATTTCTCGTGTTAAAAACTCTGTTGATAAGGTTCGGAGTTTTTTGTATTTTCAGTTCTTGCAGAAGTTTCATTTTATTTTAGTAACGTTTGTCAACTATTATTTTTCAAGAAGTGATATTTTTAAGTATTTTGAAAATTGAAAATACTAAGCAATTGTTTTCTTTTCTAAAAATAAATTAAATGATTCGCCATGTTGCAGAGCCGTCCCAATACAATAAATAAAAAAAGTTTATTTTGATGCCGATGAAAACGTTTTCTTTTTCCATACACTATGATTTTGAATTGACCAGTCATATGTACAAATTTTGTAGTGTGTAACCCCGTTGAGAAATCAAATAAATAATCGTACGGACATCAGACTTATAAATTTTTAATTTGAACATTTTTTTCTGTAGGTGAAAAATACTTCTATTAATTATAATGATTTAACAATTTAAAATAAAAAATACATTTAAAGCATGATATTTATCATCAGAGATATTGCTATTCACGTGTGTAACTTAGGTCTTCATAGTGGCCATGCTCTAGGTTTAGGTTTATGCATTTAATGTATTGAGTCAAAGTGAATGAAATCTCAGAAACAAGCAAGGATCTTACTGATATTGAATCAGGGTGACATGGCAGGTGATGTTAATTATTTGTTAATGTGATTAAGAAGTGATAATAATGGCATAAGATAATGAATGTTGTACGAACCAGGTAAGGCAATAAAGGCATCAGAGCGTTTGGCCATCTCTGCTTTTCTCTGATGCATGTCTGCTACCGCCTTCACTTCCCCCACTGTTTCTCCAGTGAGCTGCAACCAAATGAGTGAATCCAAATTATCACTGAAACAGGTTCATAGAGATGTAAAGTGGAAACAGCTTTTGCGCGTGAGAGAGAGAGAGGGTTGATAAGCTAGAATACAATTCAATACTACAAGAAACAATGCATGCCACGGAATATGAGGAAGCTGGGGAGAGGAGCGGTGCAATGATGAGTGTTGCAGTGTTGGCAGAGAAGTGGGCTCAGTTGGAAAATCATATGACCACCCTTTTGCTCCTCGGGGGAACCAACAAATAAGTCAGAATAGAGGAACAGATCAACCAACAAAGTCACTTACTTTCTCAATGATACCAATTAAGATGGGGTGCTAACAGAACCAGAAATGCTATCAGAATCTAAAGGGGTATATGGGACTAGGAGAGAAGGACAAAATGCTTCAGAGGGGAAAGACCCCAGATTGCCAGGTGTATTCCTATTCAATATTCAATATTCATGGATAAACCAACCCTTATAATAAATAAATAAATAACTATGTGACTCATGAAACTCAAATAATACACCAGTTCTAGTTCCTCTCACTGAGAACCGCACATGAATCACAATAAAGGACAAGAGTGAAGCTCAGATATTGGGATAACAAAAATATGGTGGAAATTCACTTGAAATAGGGTGTGTGTCAAGGAATTGGAACAAGAGCATATATATTGTGGTGAGATAGGGAAAAGATGGAGATAATTCTCTGTGTCCCCCCTGCATATGTGTTTGGTCATTTTCTTTTTTATTTCCAAGGAAATGCTTCCAAAACTCCTTAACATTACCTCTCTTGGCATAAGTGTCTTGGGAATAACTCTGCACGAAAAAGCAGGACAAAAATCAGTTGACTTCAACAAATTAAATATATATAACATCATCAGACCAAACCAAGAACATGCTCACCCGATTACATGCCGACCACCCTCGTAAACAGCCTGAGAAATCAACCCCATCAAACCAATGCTGCCCCCTCCATACACTAGATCGATATTTCTCGACACCTTTTCAATACCAAACAATACAAGTATATGTGTGAATAGAATCGTGAACCTAGGAAAGATACGTGCTTTTTATATCAACAAAAAACATAAAACTGGACAATTCATGAAAGACGGAGAAGCTGATGTGAAAACTAGTTTAGAAGATACTGGTTTACTGTTTGCCTGATTGTAGTAAAGAGGTGTAAGAATTGAAAAATGGAAAGAAAAAATAAGACAAATTAAACAAAAGAGAGAGGTTGACGTAATTGAAAGTCATGAGTTGTTGTCGGAGAAGATAAAATAAGGAAAAAAGAATGTTAAAGTAAGAGATGAGAAGAAATCGAAATTATGTTGGAGAGAAGGGAAAGAGAAGGAATAGGAGAGTGAGAGGGGCATTTACTTACCAATTCCCTTCCAAGCTCAATAGCAGCGTCCTTGTAAGTAGTTTTGTTCCCTGGACTACTGCCACAGAAGACACAAATCCTCTTGAACTTGGATTGCTTCATCTCTGTTTCTTTCTCCATCTCTCTTTTTCTCACACAGAGGGAACAGGTTCTATGTCCCACACTGGACAAAATGGATGAGCGGTTGATGGTGTAAACGCGCGCCTATGCTATATATAACAGCAACACAGGCAAAGCCTCGCACACGTCCTCACCTCATCACCGATGATGACGCTGACTCACACAACTTGTACGTAGACACTGAGGGAGACTTGATCCAATGATGTATGTGTTTTCTACTTTACCATGGTCCCCTCTCTACCACCAATCAAAGAAAAAAAAAATAAAATGAAAAAAAAAACAAAAACAAAAATCCGTGGTCCTATCCTATATGAAGATGAGATGATTGTGGTAGCTTGTGGGTTTAGATTTATTAATTTTGAGGGCATGGAAATGGATTCAAATTTCAATGACTAATGACAGCACCAAGCCGTTAAGGATATCCTAGAATTTTCAAATGTCAGTTTGAAGTGAAGCACACATAATTACCCGAGACCCTTCAATAGAGGCATTGCCGGCCTGTCTAGTACCTTGAGATGTAACTTCGACATCGAAAGTTGACCAAATATTGGGTAATGTTCGTTCAACGTTGTCATAAATCTAATAGATATGTTGATTCTTTTAATTCTTAACACAGAGTTTGGAATGCACTGTTTGTGAAGAAAACACCCTTTCCCGCTCCACCGTTCTTGCTTCTTCACATTGTCTTGGGAGCAGCATCTTCATCTGGGTTGACTTGTAATCTAGTACTTTATCACATTCGGCATCCAACTAATCCTGTCCACCCACCCACTCCTATTACAATCTATCCCTCTCACACACACTTCCTTCTATTTCTGTTATAACAATTATTTTAACACAGTGCTACCATTCCCCATTACACAACATCTACATCATATAACATTATGTCATACCATGTAATGTGTAACATGTTCGACTTCCCCAAAATTTTCATTATACACACGTTTCATTCTCATGCTGGCCCATCTCCCTTAATGCGAACCTTCCAGAAAATTAGCATATCATTCACATTCTAATTCATGTACCCCCCACTCTTATTGCTTAGTAATTTCTTACGAGTGATTCTAAATATCAATTTTGCCATGATAGTTACATCTCCTGCATACATGGGCCATCCTTAAGGAAACTTTTCACAAACACGTTGCAGGGGTAATACACTGCCTCCAAATTTATTCCCTCTTTAGTATACACACACCAGTTTGTAATTAAAATGGTTTATTACCTTATTGGTGTGTAAGATGAGCTAGAAAACCTAAAGTTTGGATGGTTTTGGTGAATTGATCCGTGCAATAATGCATGTTGAGCAGAGTTTAAAGAGAGGACAAATAGTGAATGTGTACCTCTCTGACATTGGTGTAGCATGTGCCATTCGCTCCCAGCCATTGTTTGAGAAGAAAATTGGGACAATGGGTCAGAGTCCTATCGGAAAGAAACATCTCAGAGACCAATAAGAACTTGACGCCTCTAACACCCATCATCAAATTGGTTTCACCAAATTTGGAAACGTTTAATCTGTCACACACTCTACTTTGATGCTACCCTTTCTGTCTCCCTCTTATATTACAACCAGCCAAATTTTTTGACTATGTTAATCAACTACCAATAATAAAGTACGTATCCCATCTCTTCTCAGATAAGATGTGTGACATTATGTTGGCAAACAATTCTCATTACCCTTCACTTTCTTTATCCTTTGTTGGGGAAAGCATTGCACTCTGTTTTTATAAAATTCCCCCCTCATCAATTTTATGCTCTCTGTTTCCGAATTCAACTTGTCTTTTCATCGCAATAAGTGATCTAACCAGAACCACGTAAAATTATTTCTCAATATACACCCATTCTTCTAACCCCACTTGCTCAATTTCATCACAAACATAATTAATATATTCTCAATTTAGGTTTTTACACGTCAAAAGTTATTAATTTGATGTATAGCTTTTATCAATGGAGACTAAATTTAGAATTATATATATGAGTAAAGCATACACAACTCTTTAAAAGTTTATTTAATTCAAAAATCAAACTTCAAATTAATCGTGCAATATTTTGAAGTAACTATTATTAGTCTAATGTATTTAAATTAAAATCAACCTTTTTTTTTTCTTTATGAATTGAAGGTCAGAATTATTAACCAATTTCATTATGAATTGTTTATTCTAATAAACCTCTCAAATCATGTAAACTAGACATTTTAAACTTTTGAAAATGGTTAATAAATTAATTCTGGACTTTTTTATTTGAAAATTAAGTTAAATCTTCTTGTTTTTTCTTTTAGGTGTGAAAAAGTCTTTAGAGTGGATTCTAAGGAAAAGTACAAGAATTTTGACTCATATCAGAAATTTATACCACTTTAAATCCAAAATCTTGAAACGAATTTATGGATATTTATTTTATTCTAACATTAACATGATTTTCCACAGATGTTGAACTTTTTTCACTCGGTCGTCAATGGTTCTTGGTGCAGCTTTTTATCATAAGAATCGATTGTTTTCGATGATCGAATTGTAGTCTGGAGAAACATCTTCAGTGGCAGAATCCGTCGACTGTCGATGGACTACTCGAGCTGCTTTCGCGGCGAGAGCCAATATCTGTGCCGATAGGGGACGGATTGGGAACGGGCCCTTCGAGATCTCTTTCCTAGATGTTCAGATGTCGATCAGTCGACTCAGAACCGGTATGGACAAAGAGAATCCGACTGTTTAATAGCTATTAACTTAATCATAGTTAATGTAGGATTCACATTTGAATGTCCAATATAATGTTATTAGTACCAAATATTACTTGATGGTTTAGTCAAGTTTTAGAAAATCTCATCCAATGCAACCCATTTTTAATTGTAATGTATATATGCTCCAAAAATTTCTTTGGTGGAGTGAAGCTGTGTTAACACACTCCTCTTTGGTCTTTGAATTGGAAGGAGACATCATCTGGTGCATCTGGAAGCAAATGAATGATTGAGTTCCTTGAGCAACTAAATGGTGGGAATCCTACTCAGATAATCATCCACGTACTATAGCTACTTACTAACCCAAATGCATCCCCTTTCCGTTCTCTTTATTCATGTCATCTTATTTCTCCTCATGCCTCGTAGATTTGTCGGTGCAGTTTTCTGAAATTTCATTTCTTTAAAGTACACTCATGTACAAGGTATCCATGCTGGGTCCAACGTTGTTCACTCATAAGGACACAGACCCTAGTTGGTTGCCTTCTGGGGTTGTGTCACAGATAAATAAAACAGTAATAATGGCACATGGCAATGGCATATTCCTATAATACACTCCCTGTTTATACTTTATACAAAAACTGTATTAAATAACAAAAGTAAATGCTAATTTCATTTCAAAACCAGTGCCGGTTTTACCATATCTGATAATGCATTCTCCAGAAAAAAAATAGCTTTCGGTCACACCACTCCCACAAAAGTGTAATTACATGTTTCGGACAGAACATTGGGAGATATGATTGCAGAGGTAAGTTGAGTTTATGTCTGCATCCTGTCATACTCGTAAGAGATTAAAACATTCGTCCAAGAGTTGCCTTTTCGGATAAGGCACACATCTCTTTCATCATATCGTTCAAGCAACGCAAGTATGAATACTGTTCAGCTAACCTATGCATATATTGCAACCCTGTCATGAACATGTGTGAGAAAATGGGGTCACTTCCTTTGTTAATCAAACAGAACTTGTCTATTTGTAAGAAAGTTTTGGTTCTTTGATGATGCCAACGTATGCCTAATCGAAACATTTCTATTTCTCACTTTATTTTTCCTACTACCACTAATCTTGCCGTGTTGGTAAGAGATCCGATGAATCAAGGGCAACCTTTTAATTTATGAGTTCACTTTTCAAGTCAAATTAAGTGTATATTAACTTTTAAGACACTATAGTATGATATTTAGTGATTAATTTTGTGAGATTGTTATAAAGCAAATATGGGAATGAGTATTACTTAAATGGGTGTTCCTTCAATACCTTTTAAAATATGGGGTTTTGTTATAAATCAACCCCTTGAAATAATACTTTTCAAATATAAATAATTTATTTAATTAGATTTTTTTTTCTCTTAATATAAATCCTACATGTCAAATAGGTTAATTAACTCGAGTTTTCACTCTCTCATTTCCAAATTAACATTTAAAATATATAAATATATACTTATTTTCTTTATATTTTTAAAAATGTTACAAAGTTAGTAGTTAATGAAATCTTATAAAAATAATTAATAAAAGATGGACTTAAAAAGTTATCATAAACATTAAGGTGTGTATTACTTACCCAACACTTAAGAAATGATCTTAAATTTAATCAACACAAAAAATTGCTTTCTAGGCTTCAAAATTTAAAACAAAAAGAAACAATAATATTTCACTCATTCAATATGAAGAGTAAACTTGAATTTAGTTGGTCTAGTATAAAATTGGAAATTAACATAGTATGTTGTATAAATGGGTCTTAATTAAATTATGAAGGTGTAATAGGTGATAAAGTTGGAATGAAGAGTAGCACATGCATAGATAGGATGATTGATATATATAGTGGTTGTCAACTTCGTGAATAAACAAAGAGTGCTCCGTCAACCACCGACTTGGAGGAATGTGTGTCACATATATTTATTTTTTTCTTCCCAAACACTCACTTCTCTCTCAATCACTCTCCAAACAAACCTATATGCTGCAACAAACCAACTTGTATACGTAATTAAACCCGCCTTTTCAATTTCTCATCCCGTTCATAAATAAATTTCCATGTTATTTAAATAAAATAGATTTTAAGTCCGTTAATTTAGAAAATATATATATATATATATATATATATATATATAATAATTTTATAAATCAAGTAAGGATCAGTTAAATTTAAATTTACCTTTTATTATGATGTTACAATATACTTTTGAAACGATCCAATACTTGAGGTATTGTAGTCAAGGGCAAGGGGAATTGAAGGGAGTGGTCGATTTTCATGGTGGGTGTCAATGTTTCGATCCGACTCAAGTCAGTCTGACAATCATGACTAAGAACAACTATTTTGTGAGATATTGTCAATTTTAAAACGTGAAACAACGTCACAATTTTGTCCTTCAAAGGTATCTCAGAGGATAGAGGGAAGTAATAGTATTTAAACTGTGTTTGACCTCAACTCCTAAGCGAGACTTATTGAGTGTACCAAAACATGAAAAAAGTTAAATGATATGTCAAAATTTGTGTAAAGATGTGTTATGTTTAAACTCAATTCTTAATAAAAATGTTTCTTTTGTTTTCTATGAATTATAGAGAATATGCAATTGTTTAAAGCTTAGTTCCTTTTTAATTAACAAATATAACTCCATACTTTAAGCATCATGGTGACATCTTCCATAGGTTTATCCAAAATATATACAATTTTTTAGCCAAACTCTCCACTTGGTCAACAATGTGTACACGTGTTGCTTTAAAAAATTGTGATTTAAACTCACTTTAAGTCCAGTCTTCGTTATGAATGAGCCTCATCAAATGCATTTATTGGTTATGCTTTTTTAAATGGTGCTTTATGGTTGGGATGACAACTTTAGGAAAACCATTTTTCAAATGGGATATCCTTTTCGCGTCATGTTACAAAATTTAAGAATGATAGAACAGTTCACAATACACTGTATTTAAGGTTGATGATACGACAACATGTTAGTCAACAAAAGGATTAAAACTATGATGTTCAAAGATAATTTTTTATGTTGGAAAATCATAATAACATTTAGAGTTGACAGAAAAATTAGTGTTATCAGATATCACCAATATCAATATTTAGTTTTAACACAAAATTAGTGTTGGATTATAGTTGGCATATGTGTATTACTGGCTACTATCAACGCAATTTCTCAAACCACAAAAACTATTTTTCAAATTTTATTTACTATCTGAATCTCTTGTTTTATGTTCATCATTTTAGAATCATCATTCTGGATGGTAAGAATGAACGGTCAAAGTAAAATAAAAAAAACAAAGCAATAGATTTTTTGACAATTTCTCTTTAGCTGTTCACTAATGTCCTCTTATATTAATCTAAACCATTTTTTTTTTAATTTTGTTTCTTTTTTTTTATTTATTTTTTCTTCTTCTTACTCATTTTCTCTCTATATCACTTCTAACCTAATAAACACTAATGCATTAATATTCACTTAAGTTTAAAAAAACATCGGAGGCTAAGAGGGTTACGGGGGAAATAGTTTGCTAAGAAAATAATTTTCTATGGCAATTCAAAAGCAAATTCAACACTTTTAGACCATCGTTTTTTTTAAACTCCAAACGAGCCGAATCATAGTTATGCATGGTGCATGCACTAATTAGCTCGTAATTAATCCATTTTGAGCAATGTTAAGTAAAACCCAATAAGGGTATTAGAGAAAGTAATTAACAACAAATAAAGCAACAGGAAAAAAAAAAGCATATAACAATCAATAAGGGCATTAGTTTTTTTTTTTTTTTTTTTGTAAAAAAAACAAAAAAAACTATTAAAAAAAAAGAGAAACTACTGTTAGTTTCATTCTTCTTCTTTTTTGTCCATTTTCTTGGACAAACCAAACCACCACACTATCCATGGGATGCGAAGTACGATTAGGACTTTGATATCCTTCTTCACGTGCCGATGTGGTGACTTGACATTTATAGGATACGTTCATTTGTTTGAATATCACTTATTTTTCCGAAAACGAATTCTACAATCAGAGTGTTGAAATTAGGATTCCTTTCAGCAATATCTTTCTATTACTCTTCAAATTAAGCCTAAGATCAACATTTTATGATACATTATCATATCATTATATTAATTATTCTGTACGGAATATTAGAGAATTAGGAGTAATAAAAATCGTGTTCCTTTTGAATCAGGTGATCTAATAATGATGTAACGCAAAAAAATAATAGAAAAGTGATACTAAGGGAGATATATTTGTTAGTTGAAGATAGAGTTGCAGACATCGTTTTTATAGACAAACAGCCAAAAAAATATAATACCAATGAGATTTAAAACAATGATATTATTCTTGATTAAAAATTTTAAGATAATAAATTTATTAATCTTTATTTTTATATTGTGTTTGATTTTCTATTTTTAATCGATATAAAATTTAGACTCGTATTTGAATTTTTAACTATTGAAACAATAAAATTGAAAATGCGTGAAAATGTAGAGGGCAATAATAAATAATTGATGTGCATTGAAGTTGAATTGTTGAGATGAGAATAATAAGCCAATAAAAGATTGTAAGCGTTGCGCACAGAGTGTTGAAAGTTTGGGTGAGTCAGCTTCCGTGGAGGCCAACATGGTTTGCCACTTTCAGGCACTTGTCTGCTTCTTATCATTCTTCTTTTTCCTTGTGCTCTTTTTTCTTCTTCGTTTCATCTATCTTAACTAATTACTTATTTGACTAATAACACGCCTTTTAATCAAACAACAACACGTATTGGTCAATTCTTATATATCTATGTCTTCAATAAATCACTTTGTATTCATTTGTTAAGGAATTGACTAATATAATTATAATCAAATATGTATATGAGAAACATTTTCCTCATAACTAATATTTTTCAAGTGAAAGTTAAAGAAAAAAATGTAAGACCAGATCAATATAACTTCTAAAATGGGTTAAGAAAAAAATTATTGAAAATATAAATAACAATTAGACTAAGTTAAATTTAACGCTTTTTCCCATTCAAAATTTTATAATAATGAATTTATGATTTTTTTTATATGTTTTAAATTTTATATTTATTTAATGTGACTAATATGATAAATATTTTAATTATTTTTCTAGTTCCATGTTGCTGTAATAACTCTTGGAAGTAGAGAAGGCTTTGGGTGCATGATGAAGTGTTTTTGCTTACACTAACATAAGCATGCACAAATCTAAAACAAGACACATAACATCAAAAGAAAGCATCAACCAACTCCATAATTCATGTACGTAGAGAAATATATTGAATTTTACTCTGTTTAATAAAAAAATTGGCACACAGAATTAGATTAAGTCTTAATAAATAGAAATTATACTTTTACTCGTATAAATGACAAATATTACTTTTAATTTAAAATTTTAAAATAATAAATTTATGAGTTTTTTTTTTTTTTCATTTTAACTCAACAAAATTATCTTTTAACATTTTGAAAAAAGACAATACATTTCTTTACTACATACTTTTTACAATGTGGAAATATCAAGAAGCTTGTAATTAACAACTAGCATCAAAGATCACGTTCCTAAATAAGAACAGGATCTCTCTGTCTGAAGTTTGAGAATAAACAATAGGTTTAATTTTAATTTTTAACTTAACTTTTTTTTCTCTCTCGTTGAGTGCATACAATAAAAAATGCAAGCAGACAAATGACTAAACTATGTAATGCATTTAGACCAAAAAGTGTAGAATTCAAAGTATCTTCCTTTCTGGTTACGAATGGAGAAGGACACCTGGAATCATTAGCGACCTTTAAGGATGGATTTATCGTATCATGAACTAATAGAGTTTAGGTTTTAACAACTCTTGTTGTTTTCTTTTTCGTTTTTTTCTTTCTATTTTCTTCCCTGTCCCGTCGGTTAAGCTTAAGCCAATTCCTAAGGTCAACGATAAAAACTCACATGCATTTACGTAATCGTTCAAAGAATGTGTCTTTACAACATCATTGGTTTTATTGGATGAAGATGGAAAAATAGAATAATTTGAAATATTGTAAGAGATAAATTTTAATTAAGATTAAATATGTTTTTGGTTCCTTAACTTTTAGTAAAAATTGGAATTAGTTTTTCTTTGAAATTTTGATCTAATTTAATCCCTCAACTTTAAAAGTATGTGAATTTAGTCATTTTAATCCAGTTTTGTTAAGTTTATTTGACGTTTCGAATGCGTTTCATGATAGCATTTGAGTTATTTACACCATTTGTACAGTTCCACATCGATGTTAGTTGAATGTTAGCAAAAATGCGTTCGAAATGTCAAACAAATTTAATAAAATTTGGTTAAAATGACTAAATTCACACTTCTAAATTTGGAGGACTGAATTGGATTCAAGTTTTGAAAAAAAAATAATTCCAATTTTCACTGAAAGTTGATAGATAAAAAACATATTTAACCCTTTGAATTACTCAAAAGTGACACATATTGTGAGTTTTGGCATATATGTCAGTCGTACGAGATACCATTTTTCAACGCGTTTTCTCTCAATTATCTCATGATATAGAAATCCTGAAATGAATTTCAGGGCACTATATGATGATGATGAGTGTTTGGTGGATACATTCATATTCATGAATTACCACGAAACTGTGTATGTTCATGCAGAGTCAGGTGTTGTTGGTGGAATACACCGTGAATCCATTCCTTGGTACGAAAGCTACATAAGTCTCACAACACAACAAAACAGCCCAATAAATTTTTAATACTTATTGCTACTTTTATATGAACCACCCCTTTTCCTGGGAAACCTTTATATCAATCCAAAAGCTCAAATATCATCATAGAAATCACAAACGGAGCAAGGTCGTTAATCTTTAGAAAATAAGACAATTGTCGATTCAGTTTATAAATTTATTAAAATCTCATTATATTTTTTGAAATTAGTTTTCAATGAATTTAGTTTAATCTTCATTCACCCAATAAACTGACTATGTCAAATATGGTATTTGATTTTGTACCACGTCAAAGGAACTCATGTTGACATGTTTATTTTTGTACTAAAAGTATTTAGGTTAATGATATTTTTAGTTCGTGAAATTTAGGGAAATTCTATTTTGTTTTCCAAATCAAAATTGAAAAAAAAAATTGATATTTAATATTTAAATACGAAGTTTGAGGAGTTAAATTAGGTGTGTTTTAGATTTTAGAGAAAGTTTTAAACTGGTTTTAGTTCCTTCTATTAAGCGTTTAAGGACTAACACTATATATTTTTCAATTTTAAACAACTATTTTTTTTCCAATTCGAAAGAAAAATCAAAAGTTTGTTAAATTTTCGAGATTAAAAATATAATCAAACTAATTATTTTGTTTAGCTTGTATCTCTTTATTTTTCTTTTTCAGTACAATCAAACTATTGAGTTATATTTTTTTTTATATATGGTTATAGATATAGTGATCGAGAGATTGTGGTTCTATATGGTTAAAGACCTTTGACACCACTTTTACACCAAAATCTTAAGACAATGATATTATGGGACTTTTTGTATATTCCCAACAATCTTCCCTCAAGGGTGAGTCCCTTGTTTTTTTTTTTCCTTTTCATATGGATATATTTCCCTTTAGGTGTATGAGTGACCTCTTTTTGATTTTTTAGTTATGGTTATGCGATCAGCCACTTAGGTGACCCTTTTTGTTATGATTATGGTTATGCTGTCAGTCACTCCGAACCATCGGCTCTGATACCACTGTTGGGTTTATATATATATATTTTTTTCATATATGGGTTATATTCATAGTTATTGAGAGATTGTGGTTTCATATAGTTATATGACATTAGTTACACTTATAAGACATCTCACACCAGTTTTACACTAAAACCTTAAGACAATGATGTTATAGATCTTTATTCTTACATAGTATTTAACTTTATCTATTATATCAAATGTGAGATTTTTTTGACTCACACTTACTATTCCCAACACAAACTCACTCAAGTGTATCGATTATTCTCACTGCACTTTATAAACTAGCTACAAGAGTCACAGCAACATTTGTATACTTAATCCTTAATCTATAATTCTGCATATTTCAAGGTTCCAGTTCCAAGGTTCCAGTTCCGTGATTGAATAAAATGAAAAAAAAAACAAAGTTATTACCAAAAAAAAAAACACTATCAAAATAGTTGACTAATTAGGCCAACACTATTTTTATGTAGTAATTAGTATGGGCCAATATTATTGTTACTAGAACAAAAAGTTTATATTACATTTTAAGCTTTTTTATTTTTATTTTTATTTTTTATATTACATTGAATAATCAATATCGTTCATCGACAGAGAAATCTGGTTCTGCTGGCTTCGGCAAAGAGGACACAACTCCAGAATTTGTGGGAGAAGAGACATGAACAGGTTTCCTAGTACTCCTAGGGACCCTTTTGGCGTAGGTTGGTGTCTGAGGCTCCGCATTGTTAATGGCCCTGGCCCTTAGTTCAGCAACTTCCTTCCTCTTCTTATGCCTTCTCCACGCGGCTTGAACGAAACACGCAGCCCAGGTTCTCCACTGGTGCGAGTAAAACCTGAATTTGTGTCTCAGTTGTTTACTGTGCAGTCTTCTGAATTGTGACGCCACGAATTTCAGGTCTTCCGCTATCAGTGCAAAGGCCTCCACTTCCGAGATGGCTTTCACTGTTCGAGTCGACGAAGGGAGGATCACACTGGGCCGTGGGTCCAAGGCCCAAGTTAGAAGCTCCTCGCCGCAGAAATCACCCGGCCCAATACGGCACGAGTTGAAGAACCCGGCCCGGCCCCCGTTGGTCGTGTACGAATCAAGATGGCCTCTGATTATGAAGAGCATCTCATTCACAGGATCACCCTCCCGCACAAGGAACGTGCCCTCTGTGCACAGTGCAGGCTTCAGCCTTTCACATATTGCATCCAACATTCTCTCATCCATTTGATCAAATAATGGCACCTTTCCGTAACCAGGATAAAAAAAATGTTACCTTTTTAATTAGATTAAATTTATTTTATTCTATGATAAAAAAGATTTAATTTTGAGAAGTGGGTGTTTTTGTTTTAGTTGAATGTGTTGTTGCAAGATTATGTTGTGAAGCTGGGACTTACTCCTCGGACTAGATCGAGACAAAGGTGGCGTTTGATGTCTCTCTGAAGATCCACTGGGAGTCCTTTGAGAAGAGATTCTTCATCTACCCCTCGTGTGGCCAGCCATTTGTATTGGTCGTATTTACGCACAGATTCTCTCAGTTCTGGAGGTAGTTGTCTGTGATGCATCCATTGTTCTGTATCAGTTCTTTTCACCCTCCACTCTTCTAAGCGAACAGTAGTTGATTGGAGATATGTCTGCAAAATTCAACTTCTGTTATGTGTTTTACATTTTCATATGCAGAAAAAAAAAAAAAAACAGGTAAAGGAAGTGTCTTTCACAGTTTAATTACCTGCATGTTACCGATTAGCAACGCAAAAAGAACCAATCCAAGAGTTGCAATAACAATGGCGACCATTATCTCTCCAACATATGTGCTGGTAAGAAGGCCTTGTCCCAGAGAACTGCATCCTCCAATCAGCAATGGGGTCACATAATAGTTATAGAAGCTTAACTATGGTGTAAAAGATGATGATAAGGTATAATGACTGCATAACACTAACCTCAAATTCCTCAGACCCCACCACAGGCAGAAGAAGTACTTGTTGAAGAATGCTGAGGATGTAACTTCGGAAGTCACGGCATCAGCGTATATACCAAACTGATAGAAGTCATGTTTTGCATTTGGTGAGCACAAATTTGTGATATTACTTGCTATGAACCAGGAGACCCTGTGGGCATCTTGAACCCTGTGGCAGTCAAAGAATCCATATTCACAAAATGACTTCTCCAAATCGCAAACACTTCTCCAACATGCTTCTTGTCGTTCGATTGATAGAAGATACCAGCAAGCCCCTAAAATCTTTTCGGAATATTTCCCATTCAGAAACCAAGATAATAAAGAATAGGTTGCATAATGTTAACATGTGATGAATTATAAACCACTGTAGTTTGGTTTTGTTTGATTTGTATTAACTGTTTTCTCTTAATTTTCTGTAATGAACATGATGGCATAAGAAATAGCTTCAGCTGCATGAGGAATCAAGAAAATGTAGTTTTAATTTCAGCTACTTACATGGCTAGCCAACATGTAAAGCATTAGGTTGTAAGCAGCTCCTGCCCATGCTGTTTCTGTCACCACCCCTGTAGCTTTTACAATTTGTGATGAGAGTGGGAAAATCAAAACTAGCCTCGGAAAATATTGGAAAACGATGAAGAAGCGAAGGACATTTTTTGTGTTGCCCATGGTTGAACCCTTAAGAGTTGGGATAATAATCCAAATTAACACCTGGAATCAATGCAGCAAAAAGGCATATTTAGCATGTCGGAGAACAAAATTTTACCCTTAGTTTCGTCCAAAATATAAACTTTTTTTTGTAACCAGAAAGAAAATTTACCTGAGGAAGGGGCAGGGCAGCAACAAAGTCCAACCAGAAACTCTTTTTAAGGTACCTAACTGCAATCTTAGAATATCCTACAACAAGTTCTCCTCTCCCAAAAACCCTTGAAGAAGGAGCAACAAAAGCCGTACGAAACTTCAACAAAATCTGAATCACGTAGAAGACATCCCCCACTGATCTTACAAGAGTGAGGATAACCTCAAGAGTTATTCCAATATCAATGCACACTTCATCTCGAACCACTGGCAGATAAAAGAACAAAGGGTCCACAAACAAAGACACTAAACATGCTACCAAGAAAATCTTGTTCCATCGGTGTATGATTTGTCCCCTAGGATCTAATACTCTTCGTTTGACTTTGTCATAGTCTTCTGAGAACACTCTTGACAACATTCTAGCTTTCAAGAACTTCCCCGTCACCTTTTTCTTAGCCATTTTGGAACTAGGCTCAGGTATTTGTGTTCCATCAATGTGGTATTTGATCTTGAAACCGTTGTCACCGTTACCTGCAGGAAATTTAGCTAGCTCCGGATCATCTTCAGACCTAAAACATGCAATGAAACTTATAATTAAAACCTTAATATAAATGAAAAAAATCCATTTAACAAGCAACTCAAACTCAAAAGGTGGAGTTGAAGTTTAGTAATCTGTTCATAGTCTAAGCTCAGAAGTAGTAATAGAAGTACTAAATAACTTAAAACTCGAAAAATACAATGAAGGAAACGAACCTTGCAGATCTTGAATTACCAAAAGCCATTTTGATATTCCAGAAGTATGAAGCTCTCTTCAAGAAAAAATATGAATCTGGGAGCAATTTAAACCCTGAAACTTGACTTTTATTTTCTATCAAATGTTTGTTGATTATCCAAAAGCACCGACAATGATTGCAGCAAGAAAGTGTAAATCGTCAAAAGCATAAAAAGGAGATGCCAACAAACAATAGATTTGGTTTCTTACAGTTATTCCAACAAATAGTGAGGCAGATTCCCAAGCCTTTCCCTCTGCTACAAGCAAAGCCATGGCACTGTTAAACCAACTTCTCACATCTGCATCTCTTCCACCTTGCTTCTTGATTTGCCCCCGACCAACTAGAAACCACTTTGAGTATGCAAAAACAAATGGATCATTCGAGTAATGTAGAGTGAGAAGAGTAGTATATTCATTTGCTTGTAGCTGTCACCCTTCCCTTAAAAGTGGGGGAACATGTCAAACAGAGATTTTTTTATAAAAAAAATGCATACATAATCCTGAAGAAAAATATTAAACTATAAAAGAAATGGATAACTGGGTTTTACTTCATTCACTAAGTATTTTTCACATGTATTACCGAAAATACAATTGAGAGATGATTATTTATCAATTATGTCAGACTCTGTTGAGAGAGAAATACACCTTATGGTATTGGAAGTTAACATTTAGACAAGTAAAAAACCCTAAGAACGAATGCAAGTTTTTTGTTTTTTTGTTTTAGTTACTTTGATGTTTGATATGGTGTCAATTAGGAAGCATCCATATTGAGGAAGGGAAGAACTACGCTTTATTATAACAGTGACACGCTTTTCATTGTCAATGAATGAATTTTATTCCATTTGTTGCTTTGGATTTAAGTGATTTTCATCATCTACATGTTTATTCAATGATTTTATATTCTTCAATCCAATCCAATCCCAGTGAGATAAAATTAAGAGAAGAGTTTAGTCCGGCGGGTAAGTAGGGCCGTAGGGATCATACCCCCATGCAGGGGTTGCTGCTTCATTTCCAACCAAACAGAGTTTCTTTGAGAGAGAGAGAGAGAGAGAGAGAGAGAGAGAGAGAGAGAGAGGTGAATTGATAACATAGTTTAACGTGCGAATGATCCGAGGAAGAGTTGACTGCGTTAGATACGCTGCTATGGAATCTGAACACGTGTTGCATCCTTGTAAGTCTCACACACTCCAAGACCCAGCTCAGATTCCCATTGCCATAACATAACTGGATCTGAATCACTACTCTCCCACTTTTCACTTTTCTGTTCAACTTGCAGATGAAGTTAGGAAAATATAAGTACGGTTATATTATATGATGATATATGAACACAAATATATACAGAATAGAGAGAGAAAGAAGATGATTTATCTAAATTCATTACTTGCATAAAGTACGTCTGAATGTGATAATATGTAATGTTCTATCGTTCCTGTGAAAAAAGTTAAGTGCAATTTGAAGCACAATATATAGAATATTTCTATACTTACTAAACACAAACTCAATCACAAGGATAGTTCTATCACCATAAATATTTGCTTAATTTTCATTTAGAGTTTAATAATGTCATTTTCATGCTCCTCTTTCTTTTCAAAACACTCTTTCATCAAATGCTCTCATTTCAACTTCTTTCCAATGTCTTGGAGCCTTTTCGTCACGCCTTAAGATGAAGTTTGATGCGTTTTCAACGTTTTTTAGTCTCTTGAGCCTCTTTTTGTTGCATTTGAGCCTCCACTGTGTAGATCAATCACCCCACTTTATCATGTAATAATGAAACCGAGTTAAGTCAATTGGTTGTACCTTCTGAAGGGTAGGTGTATCAAATTGTGAGTTAAGTCAAGTACAGACTGGAACCATGCTGGAAGACTCATCCCAAGGATTTGCAAGATTTTTTATGCACGAGTGTTGTGACCCCACGTGTTTCCATTTCTATCTTCATATATTATAAACAACACTCTCTGCACCCACTGCCATAATCTTCTTCTAGTTTAGTCTCGCTATTAATTACATGTTTGGAGGAGACGCAACCATGCACTTTTTAAATATAAAGTGATTTTGTAAAGTTATGTTTAGTTTATGAACTTCTTATACATGCTCAGAGTTTCGTGATCATCGTTGACGCTTATTGTTGAATATATTACAGTAAATAGACTTTTCCTGAAACAAATTTAGTCTATGCACTTCTTACAAAGCAAGTAGCAACATTGTCTCTTGAAAATGAAAATCCTAAAGTACAGTTTTCGGACAGAATGAAGCAGCAAAGAGTAGAGTCTAGAGTGGAGGAGGGCCTGACTCGAAGAGTGGAGGAAAACAGCACCTGAATAGACCGCAGCAGCACAGAAACCATAAGCTGAAAATCGTGTAAAACCAATACACTGTCAATTTCACTTTCGTGTCACATTCATATAGTTTAGTTTAATAATTAATATGCAGTTGCAGAACTTAAGCAAAGAGAAATTCAAGTCCTTACCATGTATCTAAGAATCCTCCTCCAGTGGGAGCTGGTCTTAGCAACGGTGTTGTTGGAGGAGTAGGTGGTGGATCCATCACATAAACTGTGCATAAAAGGTTACTTCTACGGTTCAATGAATAAGTCATGAAGGTTTCTTATGTACTATTCCAAGATCCAAACCATACATTCCTCAAGTCACACTCTCATCTACCATTCAAAATCACATATGCCACCCCAGCTAACACATTAACTTTCTCAATGTAAAAGTTTCTCACAAGCAACCATTCCGATTTATTTGACTCAGGACATAGAATGTAGTAATGTACTGGGTTATTTGTTTGAAGAGTTATCACAAGAGAATAGTTTACAATCACAAATAACTCACTCAGTACAAATGAACCATAAGAATTCATTCTGTAGACATACAGAAAGTGCTGATTTATGTACTTGGCAGATGCTAAACCTTACATCCTTTCATATAAGAAATTTAGTTTAATTTAAAAAAAAATGATAATAAAAACTTATCTTAATGTAACGTATATCAGATAGGTAGAAACTTCTCAAATTCTAACATTCCATCTTGAGATGTTTCTTCAATATTCAAGTCATCATCATGAGGTGATCTTCGTCATCTATATCATGACTGTACAAAAATATCACATTCGAATTCTTCTTCAAATAAAGTACAACCAGAATCACCTATCCCTTTTCTGTACAACATTACATCAAATTTATTTCGTCATATCTAAAACTATGCACAAGACCCTTTAAAGGAAAGTGAAAAATACATAAATAAGATGAGCATACTCTGAAGACTAGAGTGCATCTTCTTAGATATCCCACTGAACCATACACAATATGGTGTAGTATAAGCCAAGTCCACAACATTAATTCATCACACTTCTTCTGCTCTATGCTTTCATCAAGGGAAATTGGGGTTTGACATGAAAAATGATTCGAAACGAGGCTCAGTTAAATCTACCATCTCCTCCTCTGATGCATGCCAGCTTTCACCCTTTGGACTAAAGAGGATCAAACTCTCCATATGCTCACTTGAAACTGTATTTGCATCTTCATTTTCATTCCCATCATTAAGATTGTGGTCAACACCTAACGGCAACAAATTACAAGTTGGAAATATACTTGGAGTTTGTCTTTGATTCTCCAAGTCCTCCGGTTCCTTTACATGTTCAGCAAGAGAAAACTCAGGATATGGTTTATTCTTATTACAATGTGAGGATGATCTATAATGGAAGTTGATTAAGTGTAACTATCAGACAAGCAAAACATAAAAATATACATCACACAAAAGTTCTGAAGAATTAAGAAACATGTCCAAACTAGAACACCAAAGTTAAGAACTGAGAACAGTTAGCACCTGAAAAAGTCTGACTGGAATGTTTCTTCTCCTTCTAGATCTGTCTGGGGAGATACTGGAAAGAATTTGAACAACTTCAGTCATACTTGGCCGGGTGTCAGGATCCAACAGCAAGCACTCCTTAGCTAAGTATGCCATTATATGCAGCTCTTCTTCTGGGAAGTTTCCTTTCAACTGTGGATCGGCCAACTCGGTTATTACTCGCCTGCTATCCTTTAAGCGAGGACTTGCCTGAAATAGAAGTTTGGCAAACTATGTCAATATTTTCTGAAGTTTCATAATCTCTTAGTGAATTGATTAAGCAGGCTATACAAGAAGTTCAAACTGAAGATGGTAATTGTCAATAAACTCAATCATCCAAGTTGTAAAAGGACACGCCGATGCATATACATCTCGATGCATATACATCTCGAGTAGGCCCCACAACAAACAACAGATCTTATTAGAATAAGCTCTGATATCATGTTTAAAAACGAATTTGGTCTGAATTAACCTCACAAAATCAGCTTGTAAAGTGAGATTTATATCCATTTATCGCTAATCAACCTAGAATCTCAAGAGACATTATACGAAGATTCATCCTTCTCATGAAAAATCCTTCAAATAAGAACAAAAGCAAGTTTAAGTTAGTGTAATAAGGAATCATTAATTTACAATACCCATATAACAAGACTTTGTTCTTTGCCTGCAGATTTGTGGATAGGTTGCCGACCACTGATAAGCTCAAGAAGAACCACTCCAAAACTGAAGACATCAGACTCAAGAGAGGCTCTCCCAACAATTGCATACTCAGGTGCAAAATACCCAAATGTTCCCTGCATTCTTGCTGGAGAATCTGAACGACTGGGGTGATCATCAGCTCTCAAGCTTTTAGCCATACCAAGATCAGTTATCTGCAAATTCATTATTTGAATGGACTGTAAAATCACGATCATTTAAGTTGCAGCTTCCACCTACGGTTTATTCAACTATTTTTTCAGAAAAAAATGATTCTGTGGATTTGAAAAGCAAACTTGACTGGCAAAAGATGTGAAAAACCAGTAAAATTAGAATTTGCTTTCCGTATCTTATTACCCTTCTTAAATTGCATTGTCTTTTCTCAAGTAATTACCCATTTGCTAGAGGTTAGAAGTACCACAGAGAACAACCAAGACTCATACTTTTGCTTGCCAATTTTTGTCCAGAAGAATGTTTGTTGATTTGACATCTCTGTGCAGAATTCTGGGAGCAGCTGCTTCATGAAGATACTCCAAGCCCCTTGCAGCTCCTAATGCAATTCTAACTCGAGTTGACCAGTCCATTTTCTTTCCAAAAACTCCATCTAAGCGATCCCTCAAATTTCCATTAGTCATGTATTCAAACACTAGCAACCTTTGAACATTTTTTCCTTTTAGTTCTGAGCAGTATCCTACTAATGGCACCAGATGACAATGATGAAGTCTAGACAATAGTTCAATCTAAACAAACCAAAAAAATTGTTTTAGGCTCATCCTTTTTTGTGGGACACTGTAATTTAGCATGACAAAGACCAATCATAGAAAACAGAAGCAAAATTAGGCACAACCTCTGTGAAAAATTCAGAGTCTGCCTCAGGCCCTCTTTGATCTTTTAGTCTCTTGACTGCCACATTACTGCCATCTTTCAGCCGACCACGGTATACATAACTGCTTCCACCTAGTCCAGTTAGATTGGAAGTTGAAAAATTTTCGGTGGCATTTTCCAGTTCAGCAAATGAAAATTGAATAATGTTTCCATAAAAGGTTTGTCTTTGGCTACCAAACAACAAAGAGGACTTCTGAAAGCATCCTAAAAAATGAGAAGAGGACAGTTACAAACAAAAATATAAAGGCAACAAATTTTGAACAGTTTAAAACAAATAACATTTAAACTGATAAACAGACTCCAAGAACAGTGAACACAACACTGGTTTACCTGTAATATTACTAACAGGCGAAGAAGTCTTATGACTGAATAAGTTGGTGGTGCTACTGTAACTTGTTTCTTTATCTGATGAGATCATTGGTGATTGAATAGAACATCTCTCCCTTCGGCAGACCTGACATATAACTGAGGCAAGAAATGCAACAGTTGTGCATGTAACACATACTGATAGAATAACCACAACAATCTTGCTCGAAATTTGCTTCTTTGAACCTTGTGGCATCCTCACAGTTCCTGCAGAACACTCAAAAGATCTCAGAAAAAAAACCATTGAGTTTGTGCAAGGTACAGGTTATGCCGTCATCAATAAGAACAAGGAAACATTGAAGAGAGGGAGAAAGAAAAGTACCCCACGTGCAATTGCAGGCATTAAAACAGTTAAGGTTATGGCCATCTGCTGACACTTCAGGAAACCCATTCGAATCACATAAGCATGTCCATGTGGAAGCACTCTCTTCAGCATCTACATGGAAGGTAAAGCAGTTACCAAACAATATTCAGAATGTGATCACAAAATCTTCCTCTTTCTCCTAAAATAGTGAGTCTATATTGCACTATGAAGGAAACACCTTTATGAATTTAAGTGAATCCTAGCTAGCAGGAATCTTCTGCAAAAATACATTTCACTAGATAATGTCTCAAGCTAAATATTCAACTGAAGAAGATAGAAGATCATAGAAGGGGAGAGGGGTTCAAAAAGCTTGTGTTCATTGAGCCAATGAAAAATCATCGTTATACCTGAATGACAATCACATGACTTGGAACAGTTAGCAGGAGAGTATATCTGGTTCCCTTGTAATGAAGAGCATCTACATTTCCACTTGTTTGGTCCAGTATCAGAAGGTTCATCTGTAGGTAAAAAACAAGGAGCAGAAGAGAAAAACAGAATGTATGAAGGTTCATTTGGATTCAATCTATGACTGAGAGGAAAATTGAAAAGCTTAAAACTTATTCAAGCAGGTAAGCACCTAATTATAAGTAAGTACACAAGGAATACTAGTGGTGACAGCTGGAAGGTCAAATACCAAATGTATCATAAAAGGTGATACTGACCACAAAATGAATGCTGGATACAGAGCAAGCTAATAACTAGAGCCACAGCAACATTTAATTGAGGCTTCATCAATTCCAACCTATACAAGAAAAGGAGAGGAACCTTTTACACAAATCTTGAGCTACAATTTTTCTCATGTTAAGAGTACAGTATGACCCAAGATAAATTCATGAGCAGCTGAAGCACCATGAGGCTACATGTTGACATGGATAAATAGAGGTATGAATACACAAGAGCTATGTTAGTTTCAATCTAAAGACTAAATAGAACTTATCATGATCTTGAATATTTGTACTGGAATTTACTTTTCCATTGTGTGTGTATGAAGTAGCATCAATTGGTGAACCTGTTAAAGGGGATAAACTTAACCTTCAAATTATCTTGCTGATTCCAATCATCATCCGTGATCAAGTCTGATAAAAAAAAACGCAGGCAATTCAGAAACAAGCAACAGTAGCAAAAGCCTTTGAGTCTCAAATACCCATATGCTGCAGCAAAAAATGAATGACTATCATTTCATATTGAATAAGAAGATGTGAAATCCCTATCTGACTTCAATATTTGTGGGCCGTGCATGTAAATAAGGCAAAAGATGAGTAAGAAAGAAGAAATGAACGTTTAGCCGACAAAACACCTTGGAGTTGAGGTTATCCTATCCACCCTAAGCACTGAAAAATCAAAGATTAAGTGACCCAAGTAGGGACTAGATTAACTAAGTAGCGTAGCACAGTTACTTTAGGTTGAAGATCAGGATAAACAATCCATATTTGCACATCAATCCACAACTGATATATGACTAAACATAACACGTTCAATTGAAGAAGAACTCATGCAAAATCAACCGATGGTTTGTTACGTCATGCAATAAATATAGACAGTGAACTGCAAGAACTTCCTTTGTGGATGGTTTGAGAATTAGCTTCCAAAATGGTATTTAATTTAACTCTTGAAAATAGAATGAACTTGACAGTTACCAAAATAACACGTCCTAGTTAACTCCACCTGCAAATTCTATTTGAGTCTCAGGAGTTTCCTCTGAAAGCAGTGACAAAAGCTAAGAGTTTGAAGTTGTTTTAGCAAAAGCATGTTGAAGTAAGAAGGTCAAAGCAAGGCTGGTACATCTACCAAAGTCTGTGATGAGTGAATGCTACTTTCACTGTAGGAATGCAATTATGATTGTAATCATCACTCTCAAAGGCTTCAATAAAACTTTAGTCTACTCCATTCTAATAGTGGGGTCATAATAAAATTCCATTTGATAACAGACATTGCAATAATGAGCTAAAGTAAAGAAAAGCAGGTTAATTTCTGAGAAAATGGTAGGGAATTCATCTTTTACCAAGCTGCATGTTTAATGTTTCAGTTTTGTATACATCATCACTTTCACTTCCACGAATGGAAAAAATAAAATATTAACTCCTTAGCATATCAGTGTAGAAATGATATTGTGGAGAACTGAGAAAGAAAATGGCACCGAATAGAGATCTGCTCCAATGGGGTTATCCTTTAAGAACTTGATCAACACAAAAAGGGAAACAAAGTGAGTGTTGGAAAAGTATCCTTGTAGTGTAGCACCTCTTGGAAAGCAACCCTTTTGCTTACCGACAGGGACCCTTTAACGCCTTCCCATAATGTTCATTTTAACTAAAATCAAACCATATGCTCTTTATTGAACACTTTCCAAGGTCAATGATCACGAAAACATACAAGGTAACAAGCAGACATCATCGTTACGTTATGTTTACATCATTTCTTTTTATTGGTGTAACATTAGTGTCTGAAGATGTGTACATAACTCATTATCTAAGGCCTTTGTCAATTGTCTTCACTGGTTTATTCCATGAGAAAAACTCAGAATAGGAAAATCAAATATATCAATGAAAAAGGGTTCCTGACAAAAGGATTTCGCTGAGGCTTTTCTTTCTTTCTTTCCTTTTTTTTCTTTAACTGAGGGTTTTCATTTAAACTATGTAAATGTACTTAATCCTAAACATTCAGTTACTTTTAGGTCGAATAGAAAGTTATCGCCAAATAGATATAAGTAATAATTATAACTCGTATAATATAGCTAACTAAATTTCCATTACAAATGCTCTTGAGGAGGAACTTTAATAAAATTATATATATTATGAATTGATAGAACTATTTTTAATGTATTTTATCTTTGAAACGTGTAAATAAATAAATAATAATTTTATTTCATTTTACAACTCAGCCTTAATTATCACTTAACTATCCTTAGTTTAACTTATCTCTAATGCTGAGTTGATATTAAAGAGCAAGTCTTTGTTCCGATGTGAGGACAAAAATTTAGAAAGTAAAAAACGAAACACAATTGCAAAGTAAAGTCATTTGATTAAAATGAAAGAGAATAAAAAGATAGAATAAATAAACAGAAAATATAAAGGTGTAGGTATTTGATTTAAAGAAAAAAATATAATTATAAAAGAAATTACATTTTCCCCTTATTTTTTAGTAATTTTTTGTAGTTGTGAAGACAAAAAATGGATTAAATTAATCAATTATATTTATTAATATTAAAAAATCATATTTGACATTAATAAAAACATTTAATATTAAAAAATATTTTAACCAATTTGAATTAAAAAATAACTAATTTATAACAATAACCAAAAAATCTGAAAAATAAAAAATGACAGTGAATCATCTTGAATTAAAATTAAGCGGGCCCAGCGATCTGCTTGTATGTCGCCTGGTGGGACGCACTTCTTCTGATTAACTGAGTAAGAGCGCGGCACAGAAAAAAATGTTACGAAACATTTCAAGCCTCTTCTTTCCTTTCTCTATCCTTTGTGAAATTACAAGTTTATACAATCCAGGTAATAAAAAAATCATGGGCTACTATTCTCACCCCCTTTTTATATATCATACATGCATTTCCGTGGGAATATTTTTAAGAGAACTAACAAAATAAAAGCTGAAAAGTAAACATGCTGACTGTGCCATTTTTCTCTTTTGGGCTCTTTTTCATTCAGCCCATTTAGAAAAAAAATCTCACTTTGCCCTTTTCAAATCTTTCATCGTTATCTTTACAAAAATTGAGAGATCCGGAAAATTGTAATATTAAGTTAATTGTTTCTTGAAATGTAATTATGAATTCATGGGCATACGATGAAGGTGGAAGAAGAAACTTATATTCTGGTATCAACTAAAGGCTGAGACGGATTGATATATTACAGAAAGATAAAAATTATTACTTGCTATAATTTTTGTTGAAGTTGAAAACTTGAGCTTCTTGTAATGAATAAACTATGACATGTAATAAACAAATTATGAAGCCTGTAAAACCATTGATACACCAAGAGAAGGAAAAGCTAAAGAAGTATTAATACTATAAAAAAGAATCAGAAGTATACCATATATGTAACTCCATGAAGAAATTCTCTCGAATTTCTCCACTGTTACGTTGCTATATATACCCCCACTTCTCCTAAACATGTACAATTCAACTAAAAGCAAAAAAATGTGCACAAAACTACTAGGAACTCATTCCATTCCACTTTCCATAATTCCTCACACCTTACCAAAACCATAACGAAAAAAAGAAGGTAAAAGAAGAAACTTAAAGATCTCCACAGAAAAGTGTTTGTGTGGAGAAAACTGAAATCTGCAATACTATTTTCTGCGCTGGTGCCTGCTAGAAGAAGATCTAGCAGGTTTGAGGAGATTTACAGGTTCAGGCCTCATGATCAATGTTTGGGAACGTGAAACCATGTCTACCATGGAAGGGGTTCGGTATGCATTCACAAAACTGGTGCTGTCTGTAGAGTCTCCTCGTGCAGTTGCCCTTTGCCCTGAGTGAGCACACAATCCTGAAAGAACATAAGCCCTTCCAGAATGCTCATACACACGTTGGTTTGCCATCCTTTCCTGCATTTCCTTCAGTTCAGCACAAAGTGCCATGCATAGTTGATCACCAGCTTTGGCAGAGATAGTTTCAGACAAAGCTTCGTGACATCTCTCTAGAACAGAAGCAGCAAGAGACAAATCCCCACGTTCTGCAATAACTCTAGCCTCAGCCATTACCTCAGCAGCACGAAGCCTGTTTCTCTGCTTGTCTACTTCTAGCGACACAACTACATCTCTAGCTACATCAGGTCTCTCAATCTTTACTTCATTTTTCACTCCCATACCCTTCATTGCTTTTGTGATCGGATCCTTGTAAACACCTCTAACTACCAACAGAGGCATCTCATCACTGGACTTCTCCACCGGAACATTCACTGTCACCAAAAAGTCTCTTTCTTCTTCAGCATACATGTCTCCTACCTTGATAGTTGCCATTTTTCCACTGCCTATGGTGCTAGTTTGGTAACTTCCGGCTTTTACTGAACCAAGTTGGAGACGGGGGTGAACACATTCAACTTCTACCTGTAATTCCTGAACCACCACACTCAATAGTCCCCCAATACACTGTGCAAATGCATCCTGAATCACATCCTCGTCTTCAATGAAGGAAAAAGTACCCCCAGAGATCTCGGAGATTGTGTGCATTGCTGTAGCATCATGGTCAACACCAAAGCCAAATGCATGCACGGGTATGTGCTGGCCCATAGAACTGCTCCGATGAATGGTGTTTGGGACAAGAGACCGGTAATCATCGGTTCCAAGATTGAGGCTGCTACTGTTTATGGATGAATCCTGTCCATCAGAGAGTAGTATGATACTGCCAACTGGGTTCTTCCACCTGCGGTCAGCAAACACTTTGGCACCTTTCCTCAAGCCTTCTGCAATGCTTGTCACACCATTCGGAACCAATGAATTAACCGCCTGCAGTGCCTCCTGTTTTCCGGCAACAGTCATCCTCCGAAGAGGAAAGATGCGCCGGGCTGTGGAAGAGAAGGTAACCACAGAAAGCCTGTCTGATGAACTCAGATTCTCTATGACAAACCCCATAGCTCGTTTTAGTAGTGCAATCTTTGTGCCTGACATGCTGCCACTCACATCGAGAACAGTGACAAGGTCAATTGGAGCACGAGAATTTAGTGCTGATAAATATGATAATGATGATGATGATGATTCAGTATTGTTTCTTTGTCTCCCTGAACGAGGAGGAGCTTTGAGATTAATTAATACAGCAAAGTTATCATGAGAGTCTGACTTTGCAACAGCTGAAAGTTCAGGATATGTTCTGATCTCCATTGGGTCTATTACATTGTGATGAGCCTCGTTCAAATCATCGGTAACTGAAGTTTGTTGAACCAATACTTCATCATCATCATCAAAGATAGCTGGTTCAGAAACATTGTTAGAATATGCATGCTGTGGTCCTGTAACAGTTTGATGGGAGGCAAACCTCCCTATAAGAGTTGCCCATTCATCATTTCCCGATGAATTATTTACTCGGTTGATTTCATGGGAGACCTTAGAAGAACGACTCTGAAAAGGAACCTCTTTCCATTTCGCTCTGCAAACGGGACAAATCTTGTTCCCGTGTTTCACATTGGATGTGATGCAATGGAAATGGAAAGAGTGAGAACATTCTGCAGTAAATATGGCATGTCCCTGCCCTGGTTTCATTGAATTCAGGCAAATTGCACATGTTCCCTGCAGATAATGTAGAACAAAATGTAAACAGAGGAGATATCAAACAAGACCCTACAAACCTCCCCTAAAACCAAGATGGAGAAAGGAAAAGAAAAATGTTGATATCATCTAAAACACTACACAAGATATGGTTGAGACATGAGATCTAGTAGCAACATTCGAACACTACTTCACCACGTAAATCTCACCAACTAGTAAAAACATTGTCAGCAATGCAATTTGATAACATTTCTCATAAGAAAGTGATTATGAATATACCTAATCAACAATCATGGTTGGAGGGGAAAAACCGGAAAAAGGGTATAGTTGAAAAGCATATAGGAGATTTGACCAACAATTTTGAAGGGTAAAAGCAGAAAGCAAGTCAGGGTTTAAAAATAGTATTTGTAATTTTTATTAATCTATTCAAATTTCATAAAAATCATATTATATTTTTTTTTTAAATTTAAATATTAAAATTTGCATAATTATCATTTACTGGTTTTAAAATCCGCGAACCTGACCAAGATAAAGGATATAAGTATTCATAAATAAATGCAAAATTTGGAAAAGTCGCTATTAAATTATTTTGTCTAACTCTACCGGTTCTGTTTGGATCCAGCCAGATCCAGTAGTAAGAGCGGTGCATAGAAAAATGAAACAAAATGCCACCCATCTTCACAACAAGAGACGACAATTTACTATTATGTTGCCTAGTTACCAAAAATCGAAGATTCCCATGAAAATCCACAATACTGTAAAAAGTTCATTTTTTAATCTAAAAAGTCAGCGTTAGGTGGTCAAACACAACGCAATGACAACAAAGAAAAATAAAGATCAATCAGCGTACGACTTTCCTAAAGGCGAACACAAATTGAAACTCTAACATATTGAACTTTTCGAAAAATAAATTTATAATGGTACCTAAAATATAAATTCCTACCTAAAATATAAATTCCCTCAAAATAAGAAGAAATCAAAGAAGATTCGTTCATTCATTGCTCCGGTGCGTATTTTTTTCTTAATTAGCAGCTGAGATTTTCACAATCAACGATTAAGGGGTGTCTGACTCGATTAAGGGGTGTTTGACTCTTCATATTCATAGCACTTAAAAAAAGAAAGGAGTTTAATGAGTTAAACAATACAAAAGAGTTTAAAGGCAACAAATTCAATACAACCCTTTTACCATAGTGGTTTATAGGTTTTCACCGTCTGTTTTAAAGTCATAGTATTAGAGTAAAGACAAATTAACACAAATAAGAAGAACACAAGAGCAAGAAGAAGAAACAGTACAACATATTACTTGTACAGGGTCACTTAAATTTATTTTGGGTGAATCCAAATAATTCCCGAACATGCATTTGTTAGAGGGTATGTTTCCATAATATGGTACTTCGATTAATATAGCCAAATACAAATGCCAAAAAAATTATAAAAATAATATCAGTGATTAGTAGCAGATATCTATGTCAATCTACTTTAAAGCATTTGACCTAATCTCCTCTAATCCCAGAACGCTAAATTGAAACAGACAAAAAAAAAGGTAAAAAGAAATGCAATGAATGAACCCGACGAAAGTAGTAAAAACAATTATCATCAGAATCTACAACAAGCAAAACGGGAAATTTAAAAGATGGGTCGGAAAAAAGACTCGAACTTTCCCTTGTGAAGATGGAAAAGGTTAAAGGGCAATGCTAACCTTGAAGGATTTGGATTTAGATCTGGAGAGGCGGAGACCGGAAGTGGAGGTGGTGGAGGCGGCGGAGCGGTGGTGTTCGGAGGAGGAGGGGGAAAGGCGGTCGGAGGAGGTGGGGTTGTCGATGGTTTTAGGACGTTGAACACAGGTGTTGATCCCAATGGCAAGCTTGACTTTTCTCCATTTGCTTTCCATTTTGATCGAAAAGGGTGTAAGAAAAAAAGGGTGAGATGTTGAAAGAGTGATGGGAGAGTGTGAGGGAGAGAGAAGGTTGTATTTGAATAGGTATGAGCATTGGAAGGCGAAGAGAAGTGAGGAAGTTAGTTGCGGAAGAAATGAAGAGAGAGATTATGGTTTGGTGTGGTAACCGAAGAAGAATGGAGAGAGAGAGGGGATGAGTGGTGAGAGGAACGAGGAAAGTTTGTTTGTTGAAACATTGCAGAATTGTAGCAACCCAGTAACTAAATCTGAAGGAGTTTTATGTTATGGTGTTAACAAAATCACATGCAAAACCTTGTGGATCTTTGTGTTTTATTCTGTTTTAAAATACTGCAAAAACAAAAACTGTTTCTACGTGACAGACAGATATTCATTGTATTTTAAATAAATGTATAATTCATTCAATGTTTCTCTTCTAAAACGTTTCATCTATTTAATGAATTTAACTGTTATTTAATAATAGATTTAATGACACTCCATTCCGTCCAGAAATTATATATGTGGAGAGAGAGCGGGGAGAAACAAGTGCAGTCATAAATAAAAACGTTAAATATGATTTTGGTAATAAAAATTTTAATTTAATTTTAGAAAGGCATGAATTTATTATTTTCAAACAAATTTATTTAAGTTTATTTAAAATTTCAAATATATTTCATGATAATATTGTTTACACAGTTTGACACAGTTTTATTTCAATATTAGCTAAGAAATTATCATAAAACGTATTTTAAACATCAACTAAACTAAAAAAAATTTGGTTCAAAGAACTAAATCCATATAATTTTGAAGTTGAGAGACTAAATTTGGCCAAAATTTCAAAAATCAACTAATTATAATTTTCATTCAAAATTGAGGGACCAAAATCATATTGAATCATACATAGAATAACGATCACTATTTTAACTGTGAAAAGTAAAAGATGTACGAAGGTTGTTTTCTTAATATAATGTCAATGAATACTTTTAGCTTTTATTGTTGATAATTTCTTTTATGATAAGACTTTGATAATATTTTTGTCTTCTAATTATATTTCTTATTTACAAAATTCAAATTCAATACTTTTATTTAAAATATTTTAATTTGATTTTATAATCCCTACCTAAATGAATAGACTTAATATTTGTTAAGGTATGTTTAATACTCACTTTATTAGTCAATACATGTAGTTTAAAACTTATGTCTCAAGATGATAGATCTTAAAAAATACTTAATTATAATAGTTAAATTAATTCTAAAAAAATGTAAATAAGAAGTTATAAAAATGTAAGATCTTACTATAAAACAAAACAGATAAGAAATTTCAAAAAATTATGTGATTTACTTAATATAAATTAAGACCTTAAGATGAAATTTTATATTACTCTTAAATTAGCGACCACCTTAATTTAGTTTAACGATTTATTGCCTAAATCCCATTTTCAAAACAACACATCGATTATCACTTAACTCGTTCAAATAAAGCTTAAATTTATGCACGTTGCTACAAAACTAACATAAAAACTAATTTAAGTGCTGTATGTAATTATTTAAACATATAAAATGAAATCACTTTACTATATTGTTTTAGCGAATCAAATTACTATATGAATAATATTTTGAAAATTCAATAAAAGTAAAACAATATTATACGTGAGATTATGTAATCTGTTAAGAAGGTAAAATAAAATAAATTTAAATTTAAAATAACAGATGCAGAAAATTTTAAGTTGATTTCAATTTAAAAATAATAATATAGTCATCAAGGTAATATTTTTGAAACAATTTAGTATGTTAAAACTTAATATATAAAATGAAATCTAATTTGAAATTAAGAAAAATCTTGCATATAAATATACTCTACATGCATTCTTGTATTATATTTTTGTATAACTGTATATACATTGAGATTTTGATATATTGTATACATTTAAGTTTTAATCCAAAACTACTTATTTTATAGTGTATTTTGGTTTTTGCAATACCTACATATTTTAGTAGTAGTTTAATTGATATGTTATATTTGTCGCACGTGGGGAACACATACACGTACCATTAAATATGAATGACCCACTTTACTGCGTTCATTAATAAATCCACGTAAAAGGCATGGGTCTGTTCCGTTTTAATTAAATGAATGAATGTTACGGAATACATAGCATATCACAAATAATACTTCTTATGCTCACTTTTTAATTTAGTTCAAACATACAAGTCAAGACAACAGAATATATAAATTCAAAAGATAAATATTTTTAATAAAGAAGACACATGTTTAATAAATACTAAAATTAACTTAAATCTACGATAACTTATATTGTAAGGCTGTGAGACCTAAATTTACAAAATAAAAATATAAAACAACAATAATAGAATTGCACACCGATCCGGGAAAAATGCCAACTATCTGCATTTGAAGGCTGCATTGTCTTTATCCATTGAGTTTTTACTTTTTTTATTCAATAAAAGTATCTACTTAGACTGATTAACATAAACAATAAGCATTTCTTTTTTATGTTGAAGGTCTTAGCCAATTATAATTTTTTACTACTATATAAATATATATATATATATATATATATATATATATATATATATATATATATATATATATATATATAATGCCTTAGTATTCTCTCTTGATTATAAATATTTCTCTTTATTAAATTCACGTTCCAATCGATAAATTTTAATATTTTTCACAAAGATTAAGAAATGTTACATGGTTCTGAATCATGGTTTTTTTTTTATTAGTTAAGGACAACAACAAAAGTGTGTGTAAGTATGGAAATAATGTAACTCTCTTGATAAGTACATCACTTTTATCAATAATTGAAAAAAATAACTTAAAAATATAGATATTGATATTATTTATGCAGAAATTTAAAAAAAAATCAATGGAAAAAACACCATTTAATATTACAACTTCTATCATTTAGAAAAAAGGACAATAATTAGAGCATTATATTATATATATATATATATATATATATATATATATATATATATTCTCTCTGATACAGTATAAATTTCACTTCACTTAAAAGGTTATGAAAAAAAAAATAGAGTTAAATGATAGAGGCCGAATCTTCCTTTGTTTCAAAATGGGCCCTCTTTGTGGGTAATTAAGGCAGAAGTGCAAGTTTGAGTTTGAGCAATATCATGGCTTGTCTGTTTTAATGTGAATGTGACGCTGTAAAAGGATGGTGGGTTTCTTCATTAATCATTTTTTTTTTCTTTTCCCTTTTGTGCTTATATCTTTCTTCTTCAAAATGGGTTGTTGAGGACCCTATATTAGCTTGTTGTTGTGTTCCTGAAATAAATTACCACCTAGGTTTTCAATTAAATTAATTACAAATTTAAGATCTTAACTCAAGTCAGAAGTTATTTGAGTTTGAATCAAACGATCTTTGTAAAAGTGAAAAATCAAGAAAAACAAAATTAAAAAGACAAGTATATAGAATTAGGGAAACAAAATACTTTTTTTTAAAATATTTGATGATAATTTTAACAAAATTAAAAGACGTTTTTGTTAGAAGTGAGACTAAAAATTAGTGGGTGGTCCGTTAACAGTTCCATATCGGGTGGAACAGAATGTTTAAGAAAGCTTGTTAGAATAGGCTCGAATTTGATTCTAATACCATGTTAGAAGTGAGTTTTAGATCTAACTCAATTCCACAAAATCGACTTATAAAATAAGAATTGTACCCACTTTATATATATATATATATATATATATATTGTGAATTAACTTTAATTTCGGTGAACGGGAGACTTCCAACAAATTTAGTAAATTTCAATGAGAAAAAAAAAATCTAAGGAACAATCTGAACTTGTAATTAACATAAAAATGTAGAAAGTAGCATTGAGAGAGGTGGTTGAGGAGAAGATAGTGATTATTAGTGAGATAAAATAAAGTGAATGTTAATGTAGAGTAGTGTTGTGAAAAATAAATGCATAGGTGAGAAAATTGAATGGTATAGTTGTTTGGTTGCGAAAGTTAATGGGGTGCTTCATAATATGAATATAAAGAATGCAAAAATTATAGTCAAATCAAACGGCAGTGATGTAATTTGTTGTGTGCAATGACAATGACCAGATAATGGACAGGGAAACAAACAGATGCACCAACCAAATTATCTACACCCATTTTCCTTTCTATATATAAAATTTCTTATTTCTTAATTTTGTAATTGGATAAAAAGTTTCAGCTTTTGAGTTAGACTTTGAATTGATTTTAGTTTTTAAATTGTTTAATTTTGTAAATATTGTATTTAAATAAAACATATTACATTTTCATTTTCATTGTTTATTGTTTATAACAATTGTTTTTTATATTTAAAGCTTTATTTTGTATTTGTTTAAGTTTTATTTAATATGATATTTTAAAAAAAAACAAGTTATACTTTACGATAAAATATAAATAAACTGAATGGTATTTATTAAAACATAAAAAAGATGAATAACGATTTAAAATTTAGATGAATAAAACATTATTTTATTAGACACATGAGAAGATTAAAATTAGAAAGTGTGTGATTACTATTAAATGATATAATAATAATAATAAATATAATCTTATAATTTTTTTAATAAATATATTCATAGTAATATGATTTTCTTAAATAACTAAATACACCAAATAGGTTAATATTCAACGGAATTATTATCCAGAATTTGAAAAATAACATAAACAAAACTTTTGAAAGTTTTCTCAGACTCATAAACAGCATGTGCCAGGAAACAAAACATACCGCATAATATATTGACAATTTCTGAAATTCAATAACCATTTTAGGAAGGAATCCAAAACATTGAACACTATTTGTAGACAATTTCATTGTTTCTACAGCTTTTAAAATTCAGACAGATTGTATATATCAATGGATCACATCTCACAGTTCAAAAATTACCTTAAATTATTTTACATGGAAAGTGCAATAATTGATTACAATGATGGTATCTCAAGAAACTTAAAATTGTTCAATAAATACATATTATACTAAAAAAATTAAAATAGATAACATGTAAATTCCGAATACCTTTATTTACATGTATCTCTCAAATCTGGTGATCCATGGCCAAAATAATAGTTTTTTTTTTTCAAATCATCGAATAACGAAAATATGTTGTGTCATAATCAATTTGTTTTTTTTTAGAAAAATATGAAAATGGTGATACATAATATTCACACGAACAACCTCTTATGTTATAAACATAAAAACTAAATAAAAAAGAAGTATTTATATTCTAATTTATTCTACTTATTTGAGTAATAAATATTTTTGTTGATATCCATCATAATTTCTCTCTTAAAAGACAAAATGTCGGTCGGATCTTTGTAGTTATATTTCGTTTGTCTCAAAATCTAATTTGCAATTTGCATATAAATTAATTTTAACTATTTTTTTTTTTAAAAAAACTGTTTATTAAAAAATTATTTATACACGCGCACCATTTTCTTTTTTAACGAACATGAAGAAGAGAACTAAGAAAAAGAAAACAAAATATTTTTCAAAGTTATTAAAATCCAATTATTTTAATTCTCACTTGTGTCTTTAAGATTAAAATAATCGCAATCTAGCAGTATTAGAAATTAAAATATATGCTATATAATAATTTTAAAAGTGACACTTTTATAATTTCAATAACTAAATTATGCTATATTGACAAGTTGGTGTATTGTTCTAATTTTAAAGTTGGGAAACTCTTTCCTCTCCGACCCACGTGAATCCGACCAGAAATTTTTTATGTTTCTATAACATTTGTTTTTCTCCTTAATTGGTCAAGTTTCTTGAAGACATATTGCAAGACAATTTGCATGTTACATGTAGTCCTGCTTATAATCACATTTCACATTTCTCTATTTTCGATAAACAAAATAATTTTTACAATTGACGAAATTGAATTAATTTAATCTAACATTTTTAAACGACATTGAACAAATAACTATAATTAATTAATCAGGATATATATATATATATATATATATATATATATATATATATATATATATATATATATATATATATATTTGTCTATGTGTAGATAAAACATATATTTGTATAAATATGTAAAAGACAAAGTTTGAGTTTAATGAAGGTAAACATATCCTATTTTATTTATTTTCTAAAATAATAATTTAAATTTGAAAAACCCTAAATTAAGAAATGTAAACCAGGTTGGACCTTTTAAACTTCTAAATCAAGAAATGTCTTCATGAAAAACCTATGACTGGACTCCAGCAATATACTTTGGCAATTCAACAGGTGTCCTAGACAATTTATAACAGTTTTGGAATTCAAGTTTATTATTGAAAAAAGTTAAGGATTTATTAATTCAATCATAACTCGATTGTGGTTAAATTAAAAAATTATAATTATAATATTATAAAGAATAAAATCATGTCAATGAAGTTTAAATGGACATAAAATTATGAAATAAATTAATACATACCGATGATGTAAAAATTTTTAAAGTTATCGTCGACGAAAAATTGAAGATCAAACTCTTGATATAATATTTGAGGAGCAAGCATTGTATACTTTCCAGTTGAATAGAGAGAAAAAGATTCAAGCCATGGTTTTCCTCTTTAAAAGGAAAATTTACCGTAGTGACTTTAAAACTGTCTCCCTTTCACACCAGCAGTTGCATATGAAAATTTTGGTAATTGTTTCAAGAACTATACAGCTCACCAATTCCTTGTGTTTCATGTTAATCGTCAGCCATTAATGACTCATTGTATGCCAGAGAAAATTAGGCAGACAATTAATTACATATATACATTTTTACATAACTATAATTAGAAGGGATGAAAAAAAACTATTGGCATTAGTATCAGTACTACAATATTTGCACTAGCATATATGAAGTAAGAATCTCCGAAGCAGGGGAGAAGAAAAAAAGAGTTATGTCATCATGGTCTAAAAGGCTGGAGATGCGGAGCAGGGGCGCGAATCTCACCACCAGGTTGAAGATTTCCAACAGGCAAAGAGATGGTGTTGATGATTGGTGATCTTGCAGAAACATTGGGGGGAAATCGTGATGCACTGTAACCAGCCCGTATAGGATGTAACGTAAGCTGAGAGGTAGGATTTGTGGAGGGACTCTGCCGATTGGTCGGAGAAGGACCACAAGAAGAAGAACCGGCAACAAGGGATGGCCAATTAGAATTCTGTTGTCTTGAGGGCGGAGGCAACTGCTGTGCCGAAAAACTCGAATCTGACCATAAAATAAAGATTAGGAAAGACTCAAATCAAAATCTGAATGCCCAGTGTCTGCTCATGAGCAGAATACATAAACAATGCACATATTACCCGGACAAGAGGACAAGTACATATTTCCAGACCCCAAAGAAAAATACTGATGCAATCATTATATAACATTAATTAGTTTCAGGACTCTTAAAAAAAAATATCTAGACAGTATTCTTTGGTTCAGATTTTCCTCGTTCTGGAGGGGACGAAAGTGGCATGGAAGATGGAGATTTAAGTGTCCTAGACAGTATACATAATAAAAAGTATAATATATCCTTGCCAAGAACTCAGGAAAATCTGCACATCATCTGCCAACTCCAGCTTATTACTATGGTTTCAAATGGGATCAATCAACAGCTATATATATATATATATATATATATATATATATATATATATATATATATATATATATATATATATATATTTTAACATTACCTGCACCACGAAAGTCTTTGCTTACTTGTGGCATAAGTTTAAATTTTACAAGCTATTCATTTAATAATTGACGGCAAGGATAACCACTATTACTATTAGAAACATGTTAGGAATGGAACCGAAGTGAGACTACATTTTCATAACATATTAAGTCAGGGCAATAAAAGCAACATTTAAATTTAGATCTCAGAAAAAAAACAACATACCTTGCAGCGTTCCTGATGTACACGATGGTTTAAGGTTTGAGCATTTAGACCTAAAAGCATCTGCCAAAAACTTATTCATACGAACTACATTAAGACTTGTATCCAGAGTCGTCTTTCTTTGTTTGAATTCAGTTTCAATTCCTTGAATTTTAATATCGTACTTCCTGCGGAGTTCCTCTAATTCCTTTTCAAACTCAGATTTCAACTCCATATTCTGCTTGCAAGAATAATATTATTTAGTCACAAAAAGGATGACCAAAAAGTCATTGCAGAAATCAAAATATAAGCAAACCAGAAACTAACCTTTTTTTCATAGATTTTCATTGTTTGATCTGCTACTTTTCGTATTCTATCCAATTCAATTTTTAGTGGATCATAATAGCTCAAATGTAGCTTTCTGGAAGCTGAATGTATTTCAGCTTCCAGATGTTGATAATTGATCTCAAGAGGAATTGAAGAATTTATTGCGTTTGCAGATTGCATTATTACTTCACTGGGTGCAACTGTATTAGGGTCAGAATCTGAGGCAGGGTGCCCATGTGAATGTTCCAAATTTGAGTCAGATTGCACGTCTTGATTTGGAGCCACAGTTGGCTGATGTTCAACTTCAGTTGCCAAACAAAAATTATTCAGGTGGGAAGACGGGAGCTCCGCAGATAGTAATTGTTGCACCTGATTTACAGGCTTGACAATCAGTGAAGCCTGATTGGATTGACCGGCTGGTACAACATCAACTGTACTAGGCACCAGTTCTGGTTGTTCGGAAGAATGCTGCAATTCCTTAAACTTTTCATGGTCATGAGTGGAGCCTATAGATAACTGCCCAACTTGTTCTTGAAGATCCGTGACATTAAATGTTCTGGATACTGGAGGCTCTTGGGACAATTCTGCCATGGTTTTAGGTGCTCCTTCCTGCTCTTCTGATGTGGTCCTTTTAGCCACCAACACAGCACTTGTTAAACGCTCTATATCATCAACACAATCAGCCGCTGCTGGAATACTCAAAGGGACATCAGTAGTTTGTTGCTCCAAAAGTGGATTTGAAATGGACATATTATTTGGACCTTCATCACCTGAACAAGCAGCTTGACAAGTCCTTGGTGATAAAACCCTATCTAAACATGGGACCTCTAGTCGACCTTTATCAGACATTTGAGTCATAGATGACGGGGGATTCAAAGGAGATGCATCCTGTGGACACTCGGTAATGACCATCCCACTTGTTTCCGGAGGTACATCTACAAATATACAAACAGTGTCCAGTTCATTTCTAGTTTCTTGCTCATCCACTGGAATGTGTCCATTAAGTATGCTAGATGAGTCTCCAGAGTTTTCATGCCATGGACTCGAATGTGTATTGTTATCAGGACCATTACTCAGTCTTAATTCTCTATACGAAACTTCATTTACAGCACCTCCATCAGATTCTTGTTCCATGGATGAAGGAAGATTCACCGCACCATCATTTTCTGGAGAATCTGTAGTATTGATAATCCCCTGCTGTCTCAAAAGTTCCTTTCTACCCAACAAACTTACAGCGGCCCTGTTAGCAATTCTTTCATCAGATAAAGGTGAATTCTCAGCGACAGTCTCTGTGATGGCTTTAACCTTATCATCATGACCCTTTCCCTCTGCAAAATGATTCTTAAGGCCATTGTCAGGTTGTACTTGACCATAAGTCTGGAAGGACTCAACCCCAGTCCCACGTTCCTTTGAAGCAACTATTTTTAAAAGTTCATTTTGTGCCCAAGATTCCACATCTTCTACCCAAGCAGCCTCCTTTTCTAGAAACTTCTGTTTGTCAGCTGATTGTTTGGCCTCAAGATCTTTGAGTTGTGTTTCATGCTGACACTTCCGTTCTTCAATTCCTTTTTCGTATTCAATATTCAAAACCCTAAGCTTTTCCATTCTTATAACATCATTGGGAGAGCAGGATCGTATAACAGCTGACTGTAGTTTGTACCATTCCTCAAATTTAGCCTCTTCCTCCTCAATATCTTCCTTCAACTTTTGCTTCTCTTCGTCTTGCAAAAGGCATAGCTTCTTCAGCTTCTTTTTGCACTTCTTCTGAATTTCTTTAATACTTTTAGACATATCTTTTTTGAACAATTCAACCTCCTGTTCAACTCTGGTACATATTCCATCTGATGGTTCAGACGCTTTTGGAGAGTCGGTATCATTATAACTTCCTGTGCGATATAAAAATATTTTCTTCAAACAACGCAACATAGAATAAATGTAGTCCACCTCTTCTTTCTTACACCCAAAGTTCAATTCTTTTATAAGATAGGCAATGGGGTCGAGTTTGTGCTTTAGCAAAGAAGCTGCTGTCCAACACTGAATTTTGCACGATTAAAGAAAAAAGAAAGTATCAGTTACTGCAATTATGTGAATACATGCAGTTATAAGAGGCGTGAAACAGAACTCCTGTCTACGAATTATCATGACTATTTTACTCGTAAAAATTACCAAATGATATGGCATAAATGCAGACCAAGTAGTAAAATTTTATGTTGCGTTTATGCTGTTAAGATGGTAACCGGTTTGTGAATATGCAAGTGAAAAAGAATAAAGCAAATTTCCTTAATAGCTCCCAAAAAGAAAATTGAAGGGAAATTCGTATTCAACTTTGCATCTATCCTACTTTTCTTTGCAAGACAAAATACAGAGCATGATCCTAAGGCTGATAGAAGATTTGAGAAAGGTTTGGGACTCGATTGGCAGGCAGAGGTGGCAGCACAGGTGGCTGACTGCAGCGGCTATGGCTGCTGAACTAAAAAGTTGTGGTTTGGGTTGCATATGGTAATTTAGGCTTTTTATTTGGGTAAGGGTCCAGAAAATTTTTAAATTTAAGGAAATTAAGGTTGCATTTGTCTTGGGTTAGGTCATGCTGCATAGACCCTAGACTTCATCTTCTTTAGGTTCAGCCTACGGCGTGATTTGCACCATGGCCATTCAACAATGTCCAAAGCGGCTGCAATGCACTGCCATCCCTTCAAAATACTCTTGCCAAAAGAGTATTTCATATTTTGAAATTGTAGACAAGCTAAGAATGCAAAACATAGAAAATGCAAGTTACTTCAATGTTTATCTTTTCTAGGGTCCTAGATACTAAATGTAGCTAGATTGACTGCATGCTAAGAAGTAATTGCTCTCCAGCAAATTGATTTAGCATTAACTATTGTTGTAGTACTCTCGAATATAAGTACACCACTCTGATGATTGGAAGATACACACATTTATATTCAGAAAATTTTTGTTTCTCATTCTTCCACAAATATAAAACTATTCATTTGTCTTCATCTAACAGTTTAAGCTTTTGAGATGGTTCATGATCAGGCCTTGCACTATAATTCTAGCCCAAAACCCAGATTATTGAGTATATTTGCAATAAAGTGTTCATACTTAAGTTTGACAAGTTCCACAAAAAAATAACTGCAGAAAAGGAAAAGGAAGCCAAAATTGTTAACTCACTAAAAATGTGCTTCGGACTGTAAAAAAATTGAAAAAATGATCAAATAAAAAACATAAGAACAATTTTCTTCAAGAAAACAAAAGCTATGTCAGAAAGCAACGGATAAAGGAACTAAAGGAGTGAAATTGAATCGAATAGAAGTAAATACTAGAAAATATTCTCACCAGAGATAATTGAAAAGCCTGTAATATTGAAAATGGTTCCCTATTGACATCGTGGTTATTTATAACATATTCAAGAAATTTTTCGATCATGCTCTTGACTTTATCCTGCATTACAAAAAGATATCACCACAATATTATCAATTCGGATTAGGTTAGATTGACCTAAATACAAAACTGCCAAATCAATAATGATACCCATAACAAAATTATAAAATTCATTCCTGGGTGAATGCAGGGTGTGATCACAAGAATTGTTGGAAAAATTAATTCTCAAGGTCAAAATCTCACGGTACACAATCTAGTGGGACTGGAAGGATTTCAAATTCAAAAGGGGCACAGACAAATTCCACCTTCTTTAGGTTACATAATATAACAATTAATCCAACAATGACACAAAAGCACTCTCCAACAAAACTAAACAATAACCTTTTCCTCCCTTTACTTCCTTCCACCACTACATAATTATAAACTTTGAAGCACGGACACATGTGTGTGTGAATGTGAGTGTGCGAGGGAGAGAGAGAGATAGAACATTATTATGAATTATATAAATTGAAAATCGAGATTATATTCAAAAGCATCTATATAAAAAAATTAGTTAAATATAACAATCTGAACACACTATTTCTTGATACAAAAAAGATCTAGTTCATCCATCTAAAATCCAAAAAGTGTAAAGAGGATCTAAGTCATTTAAGACATTTCATCCCCTTGTTGATCACCATCATTGAAAAAGACACCCTTTTAAGTTATTCATCCAAAGACAAATTTAAATAGAGATAGTGAAACACAATATGTAATGAGAAATAGATAGTTTGTTTGTTTAAAAGAGAAATAGAAACTTACAAAAGTTCTTCTTAAAAAAGTGCCAAAGCCGCAAAAAAAAATGTTTTTTAAATTCTACTTAAGAAAATATCTGACGTTGATGTACATGTGTAGTAAGCGTGTTGGTATCAACACATGTCAAGCGGAGACATTGAACAGTCATGATCAAGCGTTCATAGGTTATAATCATTAAAAACATGAACCTAATAGGTCAACAATAAGTAAAATAAGTGTCCACCTATGGTCACATCGAAATTTTATTCACATCATTGCCTTAGTTACCATTCTAAATTCATTATCTTCCTTCCAATTCTATAACGATTTAAGCAATCTCCTTAGTCCTACCACTTCAAACTAAAAGCCTATTTTTCAATTTGATACATCATTGTTGGGTTTTTACCTGGCAAAGATTACTTGAAAACAGACAGACAATCAGAAATTCCAATTAAAAACTATTCAATTTCTCAAGTATCTTTTCAGATCAGAAGCATTTCATTCCTACTTCATTATAAGCCTAAAATTACAAGCTTCATACCATACCATCACCAATATTAAAGCAGACCTAGTAATGCATCCAAATATCAGAATCTCAACAGGAACACTATCAAATCAACAAAATTCTAAAAGCCTTTGATAAGCACCTAAGCGCTTGGGAAAGCTATCATAAAAAAGCTAACTATAATATAGAACTAACTATCATAGCACTAGGCTTAAGAGCCAATGTCTCAACAACTTTCCCTCAAAAAACCCTTCACTCAAATCCCTCACTGGTTAGAACCCTCCATAGGTAGCACTTTTTGAGACATTGACAATCAGCTTTGACACTAATTGATAAGTACATAAGCACACGGGGAACCCACCCCCAATAGCAAGCTATTAAGGGAGAAGAACCAAGCACTTAAATGCTCTATCGAGCATCCCACAAAACTCAATATGGAAATTGGGCACCCCATAGCATCCAAGTTCCTATCAGACCTTTACATTAAATAATGTTGCTGAACTGACAATATTTATACACAATCGCACTTAATCAACACAAACAATCAGCATGCAACCATACAAAGAGTAAAGGAACAAGGACCAAAGCAGGAAAAGACGTAAAACTTAACAAAGGAAAAACATATTTCATACCGGAAGAAGAAGAAAATCACAAAGCTTTATGATCTCTGGCTTCAGCAGAATATGTAAGCTACTCTGCTCATCATGCAGTCCGCTTTTTCGCTCAGATTCAACATTGTCTCCTTGAGATCTATCTGACATTTGATCAAGCAACCAGATTGAGTAAGGGCCATAAGTAATTGACATGGAACTGATTACCAGAACAAGTAGTCGAACTATGCAAGAATTGAGAAGCATTACCCACTAAATCTCTAGGTGTTCCTGCAAAATTATTTATTGGTTTCAGAAGTTATAATATATATATATATATATATATATATATATATATACACATATATATAAAGGCTTACAATAATTATAATTGTTACTAATTGGAAACTTCATTGAACAATGAAAGGTCAAAGTAATAAATATCACCACTAACCTGCCTTGCTACCAGCGGGTAACTTTTCATCTTCAAATTTTGAAGAAGGCGGATCAACAATATTAACTTTCCTGCGCTTCTTTGCTGCTCCTTCAGTTACATTATCAGGCCCATTGACTGAACCCTCAAAATGATGGACTTTCTTCCTGCTCCGCTGAGATGAATTATTTAAGTACTTCCACTGAAACTGTTTTCCATCCAAAAGTTTTGTCCAAAAAAATTGGGATGGCTCTTCATCCAGTGACCCAAGTTTTAGCTCACCATGCAAAGAAAAATTTCCATGGTATGTTGCCCCATTTTGCTGCACTTTCAATAAGATTGAACTGTTGCTTGAATCAATATGTTCTCCATCCTGAGATAGTAGGGATGAGAATTCATCCATCGCTTCTTTTAGAAATGGTCGCCCAAACAAGGATTTCGCATTTGATGCATAAGTTTCACCATCATGAAAAGCTTTGAGTTCATCAAATAGACAAGAAGCACCCCACATCAACAGCATATGACTGGTACTCCAGTTCATGTTTTGTAAACTGAAGTCAACTGACTTACATTGCTTAGCAAGGATTAAGGCTTTTTCTTCAACAGTGAAAGTTGAATATAACCGGAATATTTTTATGAAATCAAACTGTGAATCAAGTGTTATTTTCTGAAGGGATCTTATATCATTCATCGGGTTCCAATCACTATCAAATATAATAATAGAATCAACAGACGACAATTTAATGCTTGGAAGGCAAGCACATGTTTCTAACAAAAACACAAATCGTTTGTTGTTCTTGTCATTAAATTTCTTCATGGCAGCTTGTCTCTTGGAAGGTAGAATATTTTTATCAATTCGTTCATACGAATCTGGACCAAATCTTTGTCGAAGTAGGTCTTCCAAATAATTTCCTATAACTCTTCCAGAACTTCCAATATACTGCAAATTCAGTAATAAACTAACATGAATCAATGAACTATCTTCCCTAAAGTGGATGAATAAAGTTTAAGAAAATGGGGAACGACATGGTCTCATGTACCAACAGACACACATGCATGCGAGAAAATTAAAGAAAACAGGCAAAACAGACCAAAACAGAAAAATAAGACCTCCAAGTCTTAATGAGATGTATCTATGAATAAAATCTTATGAACAAGCCTTTCTGATAGCCCTCTCACACATACAATCCCAAACAATTTTAATAACTAAAGAAAACAGATGAAAAATTGGCTAATTGAGAATTAATAACATACCAAAATATGTGTGTATGTATGTATGTATGTATAAATAGCCCATATAAGCTTTAGATAGAGATTTATAATGTGTGTTGGGATATTTGATTTAATCATGGTATACTGGCAACATATGTAATTAGAGATTCAGTTATCTTTTTTATTATTTCCGCATATGGATTGATTCTACTTCTCAGTTCTACTCAGTAAATTTATAGATTGAGTCTTATCCTTAGAAAGTTAAAGTATTTCCTCGGAATAAAAGTTGCGTGCCTTGTGCAAGGCTTCTCTATTTCTCAAAGGAAATAAGCATTTGATCTCCATAAAGAGATTAGTAAGTGGGTTTTTAAGTCCATATTATATAGGAGCGTTTTCTTTTTAATCTCCTCGGTACTTGAAGTCAAACTTAGGAAGAGGCTACTGTTCGGGAAAGAAGACACTTTTGCCTGGTACTAAATTTCTCAACGAAGGATTGGTATCTTGAAGAAAAATATAGGATAGAAAATGTCATTCATGTGCAGAAACTGAATTTCAAGCCCTTACTCAAGGAGTGTATAAAGGAAACTCTCAAAGAAAATCATACCAGACGGCCTTAAAACTAAGGTTGACATCCCTATGAAATTGTACTGTGATAACAAGTCAACCATGCATTCCCATAATCCAGGAGAACATGATAGGAGCAAACATTGAAATTATCAGGCACTTCATCAAACTGAGGTCTTGTGGTTACAAATCATGTCCCTCAGGTCTTCAGATAGTGAACATTTGTCTTGAGGGGCTTCCTCAGGACATATTCCAGATTCTTATAAGCAAGTTGGGAATGATCAATATTCATTTATCAGCTTAAGGATGAGTGTTGTAAATAATGGATTATTAGGATAAAAATATCCTTAATATCTCCACAGTGATTGGAGAAAAAAATCTTTAGAATCTTTTCATTTTAACATATTTTTATTTTCTTATTTTAAAGAATTTGATTATTAGAAATTGAGGCAATGAGAATGTAATTGGTATGCTTTTATCAATAAAATAAATCTTTACTTTCATGCATAATTGAAGTAAGAGTAAAAAGCAAAATGCTTTTGTAAGATCAAGTGTAGAAGCAAAATTTTGAGTCATCATTCAAGGGGCATGTGAATTGTTGTAGATGATTATTTCTATTTCCTTATTTTAAAGAATTTGGTTATTAGAAATTGAGGCAATGAGAATGTAATTGCTATGATTTTATCAATAAAGTAAATCCTTACTTTCTTGCATGGTTGAAGTAAGAGTAGAAAGCAAAATGCTATTGTAAGGTCAAGTGTAGAAGCAAAATTTTGAGTCATCACTCAAGGGGCATGTGAATTGTTGTAGATGATTATTTTTATTTCCTTATTTATAGAATTTGATTATTAGAAATTGAGGCAATGAGAATGTAATTTGTATGATTTTATCAATAAAATAAATCTTTACTTTCTTGCATGGTTGAAGTAAGAGTAAAAAGAAAAATGCTATTGAAAGATAAAGTGTAGAAGAAAAATTGAGTCATCACTCAAGGGGCATGTGAATTGTTGCGGATGATTATTGTTCTCAATGACCTCAAAATAAATGATCTCCCAACAAGATTATTTTGTACTAAGTTTCCCCCCAACATTGCTCACAAACCAGATCAACTTCAAAGGACAAAGCATAGAGAAATAAATTCACATTATAAAAGAAATATTAAAGAGCCCATTAATAGATACAATTAGAGATATCAAAATGAATTCAAACCCGTGAACTTCGAACTGGGTTGGGTTGGACAAATTCAGCACTTTTAAATGTGGTTTAAAGCCTACCTCACTTAACCCATGAATTAAACAAGTTTGTTTAGTGCTAAAGGTAGGTTGACCAGTAACCCACTAGTATCAATCCTTTATTATATTTTTACCATTTTTTTCATAAGTGATGTATTATAACTATTTACTACTTCTAATTATGTAGGCTAACAACTTTATTTTTTTTTAAATATCAGAATATTGTTCAATAATATTTGAACAGTTTGGATGTTTAATTTATTTGTTTGTTAAATTATGTAGGTTGGCACTATAATTTTTTCAACTCCCATCTTATAATAATGCTTGATAAAATAGACAAGTATTTTTATTATATTGCTATAAAAAAATTAGTCAAGTCAATCTACTTTGATTGTACTGCGATGAAAATATTAAAAAAAAATTGAAAAGACAAAACATCTTTAAGTGGGTCAACACACTAATCCACCACAGCTTGAGTCGAGTCGGGTTGCAAAATTTTTTACTCACCAAAAAGTGAGTCAGGTTGAGCTGACTCGTATTTAACTCAACCCGAAGTGAGCAAACCCATGTGAGCCATATTAGCTCAATTTGACACCCCTAGATACAATTTAGGTCCGTTCAAGACTCTAGTTAGCTAATGCATTCACAAAAGGACTTCTCTAGAACAATTTAGGGATCTCACTTTGAAGGGTAGTGTTGTTATACTAGCTAATAGAATTTAATATTAGTCCCTTCAAATTCTTAGGCTCTTGAGCCGCGTAAAGTCTTTTGTCTCCATAACACATCAACCTAGGAAGCTACAGGACTCTAACCATGACATCACAGCCAAAAACCATCTCCCTGCCCACACCTCAAATTTTTTAGCTATAGAATCCATTTTTGCAGTATTTTCATGATTCACTTTTTCACAGTCGTGTAGAATACATGTAT
>Ga0214543_1000683_pt1 | contig 59535 bp, 38 predicted proteins | sample CNSS2metaG_FD_160094 | JGI IMG/M metagenome (GOLD analysis project Ga0214543, IMG submission 160094) | Root nodule microbial communities from cowpea collected in UCLA plant growth center, Los Angeles, California, USA - CNSS2 | ecosystem: Host-associated > Plants > Roots > Nodule | place: USA...
ATTAATAATATATATATATATATATATATATATATATATATATATATATATATATATATATATATATATATATATATATATATCTTGAATCATCTATCTATGCACATACCTTTGATGCTTTTATAAACTTTTGGCTAATTGTTGTCTTCAAATGCAGTTCCACAAAAGACAAACAGAGAAACAGTAATAGCCAAGCGATACAGAAACCTCAGCAAAATTTTAAGGATATCACTATGGATGAAAGAAACTGTCTTTGTGTGTGTGTATATATATAATAACATGGTGGTAGAAGCAAACAACAAATTAAACTCTCTTCCTGTTAAGAGATATACATGAACAAACACCATGCATTAATTACACCAATTAGGATAAATAAATAAATAATTTAATTTTTTTAGTAATATTTCGTTAAAAATAGGAAAAAATTTCATGTACCTTTCTTCATTTTTCCGTACCCCAATTAAAAAAAATAATACTTTCTTCTTTTCTTGTTTATCCTAAAACATTTTATATTTTAACACAGAGTTGTTATTTTATTGGTGTTGGATGGAGTTTGAGAAGAAAAAAAATGGGTGTTTGTGTATCACCACCCTTAAATAATCAACTATGGAATTTTCAAAATGACCGAATACTTCATACTTACATTATAGTTGTGAAAAAAATAGGTGTATTAATATTGATAAACATTTCATTGTTCCATGGTTTAATTTGGCAAGCCAACAGTAATAGACATTATTTTTATCACGCAGCCTTAAAAGGCAATTATACGCCAAATCATACGATAAGGATTAATTAAGTTGGTAAGAAAAAAACAAAAATTGGATCATATATATATCAAGAGAAGATGAAAGTGGACAAAAAATGTTATGTAATTTTGGTCTTTTAATATATAACCGGGTCTGCTGATATATACTTGGTCTCTCATTTAACACGTTTTTATCGAAACTTTATGTTTTACGAAGTGGGATGGAACATCGTACCAAAGTACTAGAAAAAAAAAAGAAGTTCCTATACTATATTAGAAAAGAAAACTAATCAATCAATTGTGCTCTTTGTATTTGACTACTTCAAAACACATTTGAATTCTGTGTCTTACTCATAAACTGGATTTGCTAATTACAAAATGAAATACCATTTCCATAAACTAGATTGTCTAAATAAATGAATTTAAGAGAATAAATAATATGGGAATTTGTTCTCAAAATAAAACATCAGTATATAAATAATCTTGTTCAATATTTGTGGATGTGAAAAATACCATTGCCTTGCCATAGAAGTTAGAGAGGGCCAAATATTAATTAATTTGTTTAGTCATCTACCACATTTAAGCATAGAATTTAATTCGTTTAATATTATTGACATCGTTGATACGGTATTTATTGTCTTTAGGAATCACATTTTTTTCCCTAAAAAATTATCAGTTTTTATTTTATTTTATTTTGAGAGTAAGAAATCAATTATCCTCATCTATTAATTGATAAATTAGCTTAAAGCGTATGGTTACTAGTTTTATTCCTAAGCCAACATACTCCATTCGATTAAATTAATTTTGTGGAAAGTAATGAGTAGTAACACATTTCAAATACATGCATAATTTTATATGTCTTACTTTTGTGTTGCTAAAATATAATTATAAGAAATTATATCTTTAAATATATTTTTAAGTAATTATAAATTAATTATTAAATATTAAATATTTTATTAAAATTAAAACGTAAGAAAGTGTGTTAAAATGGCTAAAGGATTACGTAAAAATAATAGGAGAAAAGAAGAGGTGGAAAAAGTACTAATCTAGTAAAATATACGAGAGAAAAAACGAAATACAAAATTAATAGTTAATTATTAAGTTTTTTACTGAATAATTTTATTGGTGAAATGAAAAATAAATTAAAAGTTAGTTTAATTAATTGGATGCATCAAGCATGATTAAAAGACCACAAAGCTCTTAAAACAGATCAAGGGCAAGTTCATATTTAAAATTTAATAATTATATTATTTTATGTTGTATTATTTGTTTGTAATAATATTTAATTTTATATCTTTGTGAACGCGTAAGCCATTAAATGCGCACATTTTAAAATAAAATAAAATAAAACAAAGAGGTAAGAATATTTTATAATGTTTTTTTTTTTGTCTTTTTTTCAATTATTTTTTCTTCGATGTTAATTATATTTCATAACTTTGTTTCGAATTTGATAGCTAAGACCACCTTGACAACAAAAAAAGTAAAATCATTTTCTCATTTTAGTTTGAAATCTATTACTTATTTCCTTTTTTATTCTAAACTACCTATTCAAGAAAAGAAATGAAACAACTCACAAATACCTAACTTGTGCTTATTAATAAATTTAGATGATGATACGTATGTTATCATACTTAGAATACGTGCATTAATATGTTGTACAACAATCATAGTTCTAACACTTATCATATCATATACATTGGGATGGACATGTACGAGTTTCAGTAGCTATGATCATATATTATGTGTTTTATGAACAATCACTACATGTCAAAGATTTTATATATATTTGAATACCACAATTTAGAAAATTCTAAGTTCTAACATCTTTTTCATATTAGAATAATAAGAAAATGTTTATCATGCTTTTAGAAAACTATTTTGGAAAAGAAAAATTAAAAGTTTGACTCAATTGTATTATATATTTTGTCTTATACTTTTTCTCTGCTAACATTTATTTGTCCGTTATCATATAAATTCATTTTTTTTCGTAAATTATATTTTATTATAAACGAGTGATAAAAATTTAATAATATTTCTAGTAAAAACTCGATCAAGTTTAATTATTTTTAAATTTTTGTTTATTCACTTGTTGTAAGGTCTAGAAATTTATGCTTCGCTTGACTTGGGTCCAGATAGACGATGGACTCCAATGTTGGCCCATTTAAGAAAATATATACAACCTCCAGAAGCAGATTATTACGAACAAAAGCAAAATAGAAGTAACCTCAATTAATAAAATATCTGAAATGGAAAGTAATGTAATAACGAAATATTATATACGTAATTTTTATATAATCACCGCAGCTACCCATTAAATCTTAAAAGAAATATTTAGAAAAAAATTAAAAATACTTTTTATTACGAGTTAAATATGCTTTTTTGTCTTTAAATTAATTACCAAAGTTGTATTTCGTTATGTGCCAATTTCGTCTCTATAATTAATAAAAAAATGTGAAATATCATCAACAATAAATGGTTAACAGAGTTAGAGTTTATCTCTCCTGAGTGCTTCTCTCTTTCTACTCAATACAACCTTTTTGCCAAAAACTAAATAAAATTTTAATTTTCTAATAAATGTTGTAAATATTAAAAATAAGTAATATATTGAAATCCAAAATAGAAGAAGTAAATTAAATCTTTATATAATAATTATATGATTATATATATAAAATTGAATAGTATTTCTTTAGTAAAATAAAATAATCCAGATCTAATTCTGTTAGGTTTATTTGCGTGAGTAGATAACATTGGATGGTTGATAGTGAAGCGAGCCATTAAATAAGCCCAACAAACCTTGATAGTTTGATGGCCCATTATCGCGGAGGTGGTGTGACGCTGATGTTGATACTGAGCCCATACTTCTGTAATATACCTTTCCATAATAACCTAAAAAAGTTGAATCCAGTTTTCAAAATCTACACATATTTTAAAAATATTTATTTATTTAATTATTTCAGTTTTAAGATTTTTAGTTTAGATTTTAAAAAAAATATTTATTTAAATTTAGTTTGTTTAATTCATTTCCAATTTATTTAACTTTTCTAAACTTTTTAATTTTAAATTTTAACACATTAAAAGTAATAGGATTTTAATGCACTGGGATGGGTTATAATGAAACCTGAATTCTCGGGCGCTGCAAAGTAAAAAGAAAAGCTCCAATGAATGCTTAAGCGTGAAGTTAGATGTAATTATGAACTAAAAGATTCTGTTTCTGTGATTTCCCTTGAATTTAAAACAAGTTGCTGCAATGGAAAATTTGAAAGTAAGAGAGAAAATTTTGACTTCAAACCCTAAAATTAATTGGCATAAGCCACTTTTAAGGTCACTAATTTCACAGTGCTCTTCCTTTCCAAAAATTAACCAATGTTATGTGTCCCTGTGTCTACCTCTTAACCAAACTTCGAAAGTTCCAATTACTTGCTTTTGAATCAATTTTCATTACGAATGGGACAGATAAACTAACTTGTAAGGATATTAGCAAAAAGAAAACATGGTAGGGAATAAAGCAAAGCAAATTTGCTCTCACCATAAGAATAAGAACTAATTAGCACTGTCCCCAACATATTATGCTGACTCGATTAGTGTCGGAGAAACATGATAATCTCATCACTTTTGTTCATTAAGAATCATAGCCAAGAATTGTATTATTATGTCTTACAAAATAGAGTATTCTCTTTAATTAATTACTTTACTTAATGATAATTATCATAGATTAACTTTTTTTTTAGTTGTTTCTAAGACGAATTTTCATGAATAGGATGATTCATTAAGGTGGTAACATCTTTTAACATATATTTTTTATATCTACAACAACTTAAACTTGTTTTTATTTTAGTTATTAATAAGTTTAGAAGTTTAAAGCAAAATGTAAAGTGAGTTCTTTCCATATTTATATATTTCTTCTCGATCAAATATTAACAAATTTTCAATTTGAATATTACTATGTACTTTTCGAAGAGATTTATCATAAAATTTCAATAAAATTTTAATAATAACGAGATTAGAGTCATATATATATATATATATATATATATATATATATATATATATATATATATATATATATATATCATCATCTTTAATCTAAAACTTAAAAAAAAATATATTTATGAATTTTTTACATATAATATTTTTCATTCTATTTGAAATATAAATTTATACTTTATCTCTAATCTTAATTAACTATAATATTAAGGTATTACGGATTGTACAATTGTTTTATGGTAAAGATCAGGTAAACTGGACCGAGTCACAATACAAGTGAGATTTTTTGAGAGATAATTATTGAGAAAAATATTGTTGCATCTGATATTAATTGTCCCGTAACTGAGATTAAATATATTGAGTTATAATTAAATATGACGCTTGATTTTCTGATGATCATTCTACTTTATGTTGATTAAGGAGACACCTTCTAGGAAGCTTGATAAATTCTTCTATGGCACGAAAGCAAATAGAGGAAAAAAAATGGTAAAGAAGATATTGATAGGACTATGGTAACCAAATGAAGAAAGGTAACAAAGAAGAGGGAAAGTGAAGTACTTGAGGAATTTGTGTTTGGTGTGGAAGAGAGAGTATTTTGAAAAAAAAAAAAAAAAAAAAAAGAAGAAGGAAAAAGCATGTGGGGGCCCTGATAAAAAGCATGCACATGGGGGGATTCTCCATGCCAGGTGAAAGGAATGCTTCCTCCAACATGGATGTGTGAGGATGCTGCAACTTCCACAAAACCTCAACCAGAAACCAGAAAACATTATATACAAAACATTATTGTTAATTAAGAAACTACATGTCCAGCATCGAATGCATCTTGAGTTGTTTCATTTGGTGTTCTGGCACAGCTTATGGGTTTTGAAGGTGCAATCTGGTTGAAGATGATTATTATTAATTAGGTTCCTTCCTTTAAATGTACTCAACCTCTTTAAAGAGGATCTTGCTTGGAAGCACTGTTCTTCAGGGCCCTTCAACTTAAACAATATCTTCATTTGTCTTTTTCTTACCACCATTAATACAAAATGTCAAAATCAAATCAAGTGCTCTTCTTATTTAGTAACCTTCCCCTTTATGTATCAACATTACTTTTCTTTCTCTATGTATATATACCTAAGTTGTTCAAATAGAAATACCAACCACTTCTTCTTTTCTCAACAAAATAAAATACCTACTTTTTACTACTTCATCGATAGCTTTCAAATTCAAAATAATATACATTAATGACATAAAACAATTATATATTCTTCTTAATTATCAATAATATTGATTTTGATTTTGTTTTAGTTAATTGTGTATTATTGCTATGAACTATTTAGTAACATGGTTGATGGTTGATAAATTTATGGTAGAAAATTTAGTTGATTGGTTTATTGTTGATAAAAAAAACAGAAATTAGAAAGAAAAGAAAAAAAAAATGTAGGGTAGGGGAAGGAGTTGTTATGTAATGAAAGACTAAAAATATAGTTTGACGCGTGACATTAGGTTTAATAATGGATTTAGATGGAGAACAACTGTGAACGTGGAATTTTCGAAGCATTTCGTTGCTTTTTCAAAAAGCACTTTTGCTTATCATATATATCACCTAACTAAACATCGACCATACAATTTAAATCATTGATTTGCTTAGTAGTAATATTCTTAATGAAAATTATTTATTAAAATTGACTTTTCGCGGTCGTGGTTCATTCGTGACATTGACTACTTAATTAATGGAAAAAAATAATTTTTTTTAGGAAATTGATAGAATTTATAACTTTGCATATGGGTGGAAATTACAAATGATTTACTTTCAAATTATCATTATCTTCACCCATTTATAAACAAAATTCTCCTTTAATGCCCATGAGAATTTTTTTTTTTATAAATTAAAAATTATGTCATGCATTAAAATTTTCATACAATTTTTTATTTTATTTTTTATTTTTAACTTATTTAAAACTAATTTTAATCCATATTTTTTTTCTTTTAATGTCAGGAATGCTTATAGAGTAATTTCTTTAAATGTATACAAACATGAGAGTAGTTATTAAAAAAAACATCTTTATTGTTTCTGTTTGTTTTTCATAAAATAACACGTACACTCTACTCATTAATACTTGTTTTTATTAATTAGAGAATGGGAGATTTAAAAACGGGTATGGGGAGTAAATTTATGTTGTGCGAAAAGTCAGTTCATGTCATTTTTGTCTTTATTATTTATTTGTTACAATAAATCGTTATATCTATTCTCATTACTCAAGAACTTGGACCACAAAACAACAAACTAACGCCATTTTTATTTTTACTTCAAATACATATTTGAATATTGTTTCCATATAATTGTATATGTCTTTTTTTGTTTTTACAGAAGTATAACAAGAATTAACTAATGGGTTGTTTTACTTCAAGATTCCTAATTATTTAACTTTCCATTTATATGTAGAATTATCATTTTTTCTTTTTACTTTTATCCTTAGAAAAATGTTTCTTTTAAGAAACATCCTGGTATATTTTTGAACTGCGTGTGAAACTTATTTGAATTGGCATTCTCGTTTAAGAGATTGAATATACATAAAAGTATAAATAGTGTTTGGGAGAGAAGAAAGCGATAAATTGAAGTGATAATAGTGGTTTAATTGAAGGAGAATCTGGATTTAACGATACCAAGTTCTCGTGTGACGACATAGAAGACGTACATAGCAATCAGGACCTCTCTATGGCAAACACTAATCACTGCATATAGCTTTCATTTTGAAAGAGAGATGCACAGTCCAAGTCCCAAGAACACAATACACAAAAACAAAATAATTTTTACCTTAAAGATATCCACAAACCGCCATTTTTAACATAATTCAAAATAAAAAGGTCCTTTTTTCCATCGGCCTCACTCAGTGCCATCAAAATCCAAACTTGGATAAACTCTCTTTGAATCCAAGTTTCATCCTCTTCTGGGTTGTCTTCAGACTTTGTATAGTCCAGTGTCAGTGTCACCCTCTTCCTCACACCTCTCAAATCCACCATTTAAAACTCTATCAGCAGTGTGCATTTTCTGAACTTCTCAACTTGGCCAAGTTTGTATCTTTTTCTTTTTTGGGTATAAATCCCTGCATGTTCTGGGAAATTCAGTTTCATATTCTTTTTTGCTGAGTTATACTTTTGTTGGGAAGACCACCTTGGCGGTGGCTAACGAACGAGGGAGAAGAAGAAGCAGAAGCAACATAGTGTAGAAAATTTTGGGAGAAGAACATGAAGTTGTGTACTTTACTGTTGTTGCTTGGTTTGGTTTCCGTGCTCTCTTTTGTGGCTTCTGTCAGGGTGCCTTCAAATGAAGGTAAGAGTTATGGCTGAGAACTCACTTTCTCTCTCAGATCTCGAGTTTTTGCTTGTGTTGACTTCTGTTGGGATCACGTAGCAAAATTTACCATTTCTGGTTCTTGTGTGAACTTGAAAGTTTCAAGATCGATTAATTGGTTTGCATTCTTGTCTTGGCTAACTACAGTATACATTCACAATAATGAAGCATTTACTCTGTTCTTTTTTAATATATTTTTGAGTTGTAGATTTTTTTTTTTCTCTCAGTTTGGGCACTTAGAAGATTCAAAGAAGCTGTTTATGAAGATCCACATAAGGCTTTGTCCAACTGGAATACTCTGGAGTCAGATCCTTGTGGCTGGAATGGTGTTTCTTGCACTGGAACGCGAGATCATGTCATCAAGCTGTAAGATACCATGGATCCATTATAACATGTAGTTCATTTCTTGCAATGTGACGTGCTTCATGAACCATGACTGAGATGTTTAATTAATGGCATACTTTCCTGAGCTAGCACATTCCTAAAACGACAGAGTGGATTCATTTTTTGCAGTAACATATCAGGGGCTTCGTTGAGGGGGTTTCTTGCTCCAGAATTTGGGAAAATCACCTACATACAAGAACTGTATGTTCCTTGTTTCTGCAATCCTTACATCATTCTCCAAACCTTGGTGATTCGGTGTTATTACCATGACTTATAGTACTTCAATATCATGGCTGTGACTAATTTTTGGTTCTTATCGCTGCAGGATCTTACATGGCAACAATCTCATTGGAATAATACCTAAAGAATTGGGCATGTTGAAATCTCTTAAGGTGTTGGATTTGGGAATGAATCAGTTATCTGGACCAATTCCTCCGGAGATTGGAAATTCGACCCAACTTATGAAAATGTAAAAGGACTTTATTCCAAAATTGGACTCTCAAATTATTTTGTGGACTTGTGTTTTCATTTCCATGTATTCCTGCAGAAACCTGCAGTCTAATGGGTTGACTGGTAGGCTACCTCCGGAGCTAGGAAATTTGAAATACCTTCAAGAACTTCAACTGGACAGGAATAAGCTTCAAGGATCTCTTCCTGGTGGTAGCAGTTCAAATTTTTCTTCAAATGTGCATGAGATGTGAGTAAATATTTTTGAAAAACCAGTGTAGTTTGTTTATGGATACGTTGCAGCATTAAAACTTGGATCTCAATCTGACTCATTATTCCTATTCAGGTATGCCTCAGGTGTAAATTTAACTGGCTTCTGTCGTTCATCTCAGTTAAAAGTAGCAGATTTTTCATATAACTTTTTCGTTGGCAGCATACCCAAATGCTTGAAGTATCTTCCGAGGTACTACTCTACTGATCTTCTTGTTAAGTTGCATTTTAGTCAAACCTCCTTTCTTAGAAAAGATGAACTCCATCATGCAGATCAAGCTTTCAAGGAAATTGTTTCCATATCAAAGACATAAAACAGAGGACTTTGGTGCAATGCGGTATGTATGACATAATATTTTTTGCATCTCAACTTGAACACATGATTAGGATTGTAACTACTTCGAAATAATGGATAATACAAAGTTTTGTGAATCGCATATGCATTTGATCCTTTGTACTATATCTGTTCTTGTTTGTTTTACATCAAATAATGAAATTGTTACTGAATAGCAGGTGCTTCACCGGCCCAAAGCGGTCCAGTAGTGAACCCAAAGTCCGAATCTGCTAACAAGCATGTAACCAAGCATAAAGAAACATCGAAACCTGCTTGGCTTTTGGCTCTAGAAATAGTGACGGGAACCATGGTTGGTTCTCTCTTTGTTATTGGTATTCTCACTGCAATTCAAAGGTGTAACAACAAATCATCTATCATTATACCTTGGAAAAAATCTGGAAGCGGAAAAGATTATTTGGCAATACATATAGGTTTGGTTTCTTTGCTTTCTGTTATGTGTTTACTACTGATGTTTTTGTATAGATGTTTTGAACATTTAACTCTATCAATGAGCAGACTCGGAGATGTTGAAGGATGTGACAAGGTATAGCAGACAGGATCTTGAAGTGGCCTGTGAAGACTTCAGCAACATAATTGGGTCCTCACCAGATAGTGTGGTGTACAAGGGTACGATGAAAGGTGGACCCGAGATTGCTGTAATTTCCCTATGCATCAAGGAAGAAAATTGGACGGGATACCTTGAGCTCTATTTTCAAAGAGAGGTAAATGAAATGAAACATTCATGTTGGAAGTCTCACATCGATAAGGTCAAATCACAATATATAAGTGGATGTAAACTTAATCTTATAAACCGGTTTTGTGAGGTTGAATTAGACTTAAAGTTCACTTTTTAACATGTCATGCTTACAGTGAGCAAGAATTGAGAGACAAATGATGAAATTACTCATTAAATTTTTCTACTCTTGATGCAATTCAGGTGGCAGACTTGGCAAGGTTAGATCATGATAACGCAGGAAAACTGCTAGGCTATTGTAGAGAGAGCAGTCCATTTACGAGGATGCTGGTTTTTGAATATGCATCAAACGGAACACTTTATGATCACCTGCATTGTTGTAAGTCACAGTTCTTGCTCGTGTACTAGTCTTTTTGTTTCAGTTCCTTAAAACATGAATGAAATCATAAATGCAGATGGAGAAGGGTGCCAGTTGTCATGGACACGGCGAATGAAAATTATCATTGGCATTGCACGTGGACTCAAGTATTTGCACAATGAAATTGAGCCACCATTCACCATCTCAGAATTGAATTCCAATGCTGTTTACCTCACAGAAGATTTTTCACCTAAGGTGTGTGTGCATGCATCGAGTTTAAGTTATAACTATGATTGTGCTGAATATCTTACTGCACTGAAAAATAAGGACGATAGTCAGTTAGCATACACCTATGTCTTATGTTATTTTTCTGATTGCAATGAACCTTAAATTTCAGCTGGTGGATTTTGAAAGTTGGAAGACCGTTCTTGAAAGATCAGAAAAAAATTCTGGTTCAGTTAGCAGCCAAGGTCCTGTTTGTGTTCTACCAAATTCCCTTGAAGCACGCCATGTCGACCCCAAAGGAAACATATATGCTTTTGGTGTACTTCTACTGGAGATAATCAGTGGAAGACCTCCATACTGCAAGGACAAAGGGTATTTGGTGGATTGGGTAAGAAACTTTGCCAAAATTTTGATTGGTTTTTCTATGGCATCACTTAATGCATCAAATGTTGAATGTTAAACTCATGTGTTGCAGGCCAGGGACTATCTTGAAATGCCAGAAGTAATGTCATATGTGGTGGCTCCTGAGTTGAAACATTTTAGATATGAAGACCTCAAAGCAATATGTGAGGTGATAACTCTTTGCATCAGCCCTGATTCTTCTGTCCGTCCATCAATGCGTGAATTATGCATTATGTTGGAGAGCAGAATAGACACATCAATAAATGTGGAGCTAAAGGCATCATCTCTGGCTTGGGCTGAGCTTGCCCTTTCATCATAATTCACTCAATAATACTCAACTAACCACACACCAAACACTGCTACTGAAGCAGACCTATAACCATAATGCATTTCTAACTTTCCATTTTTATCTATTTAGTTTTGTATCTTACCTGTAAATGATTGTTCACAAAAAAGGGAATGTGCAAGGGTTAATGCATCGTGAGGTAACCTTGTATAGCGGTGGTTGACACGTAGAAAGTGATAAATGAATGGAAAAAAAATGTGTTGGACAACTGTCTTTACTTCTCCTTTTCTTTTTTATGATTCTATCAAACATGTTCATATGAACATAAGAAAAGGACAGTTATATGGCCACTGGGTAATGCATGATTGATGTGAGCCAACGATCAAACATGTTTCTCAAATCAAACGCATCATTAAGGTTTTTGTATGGTTTTAATGTCCCTTTGCAGCTGTTGGAATCTTTGTGCACTTGGCCAAGTTTTGTTTTGTTTAATCCCATTCCCACAGACATGTAAATTATTTCCACTGCCAGTGGAGCATTTATTTTAGTGCCACGTTTTGTAAAGAAAGCAGCATGACATTAAGTCATTAACCAAAGGGCATGGCTTCTGTTATTGTAAAATTTCATTTGTATTAACATTAATTATCTTTCTAGTAATTCTATATCTAAAAGGATTCTAATTTTAATTTACCTAAATATTTTTTAAGTAAAGTACTATCAATCATTTCAGAATCAACTTAACTATAACATTAAATCGGTTGTTGGAGATGCTTGAAGACTGAACTGCACTGCATGACATTTCCGGATAAGATATTGCGGTTGAGTCAAGGATTGTGTTAGAGACAGACACAGTTCTGCGGAACTTTGAATCTTAATGTCTAGATCCATCGTACGTCTGTTTCTCCGAAAAGGACCAGTGGGCAGAGCCTAAAAATTATTAACATCCCAATATTAATTTGAGTGACAGGATGGTTGAGACCACTTTGAATGCATACCAGAAATTAGACATGTACAATTCATGTACTGTTCCGACAAAAAAATAACTTGTTTTCTTTTTGTTATATTCACTTCGAGAAGTAACAGTATTGATTTAATGAAAAGTTTCTTCCTTTCTATCTATTTATAAAATACAGAATTATTATTTTTAATTTCATAAAATGGGAATGGGTATGTCATATTGATTTACTTCTATTGAACATTTTGTATATTGTGGTTTTTTCAATACCTAAAATCACTACCTTGTTTATTAAATTCGTGTGTACATAAATAATATCATTCTAAATATTTTAAGAGTTAAAATATCACACTGTTGCACTAAAAACACTAGCTTGGAAATTAAAAGATTAAAGACAATCGATTTATACTGTACATATATGTATTATGCTTAGCGAATTTCTCTTACATAAAATATAACATCTATGATACATGTACATGCAACTCATTTTTGTATTTAAAATAACAATAGATCTAAATGAGAATGCATTTATTTCGATACACAATCGAAAACTCATACGACATTCACAAATGAAAACCAAAAACTGCTGTTGTACCACACAAACGATGCAAAACTGAAATCCATTCTCATGAAATTAATTCATTCACTCTTTCAGCATCCATTCTCATGACAGCTAAACTAGATCATAGACAGCTAGATATGTAGAAACAATGAGACCCACTTAGATATGTTTTTCATAACCCAACAAATTTTCAACTAACTTTCAAAATCGAGCAATAAAAACAAAATTTAGGAGATAAAATCAGTCAAAATTGGCGAGATCCACTATTTATGCTTGGAGCGTGAGTAGTGATTGTCATTTGGATTTCTCCTTCCACCGAAAACTGCCATTGCTTTCCTTATAGGAGGCTGGAAAGGAGCTTTCTTATCTGTGTGGTGGCTGAAGACACTATCTGGTGTAAAAAAGTCATCATCCTATAAAGGGTAATTAAGTAAGTTCAGGTTAATGTGAAATTAATTTGACTGGGGGACAAAAATGAAAGAATACGACATTATTCCCATGGGACATTAATCAATTAGATATATAAGTAGTTAAATACACAAAAATACACACAACCTGTTTGCTGGTTTTCTTCTTCGTTTTAGGATAAAGTACCCTTTGAGGAAGTTGGTCTTCACGGAGAATGGGGTTCTTTGTAGCTGCATCCCTTCCACCTTGGGGTAAAGGTAATGAAAACTGCACATCAAGTCAGGTAAAAGTCATAAAGGAATAAATGTGTGTATCAAGGATTCTAAACATATCATCATGTGAATGGCATTGCCAGTAACTTATAGAATGATTCTTGACAAACATTATTCTACACACTAAAATCAACATCTATCAACCAGAATATGTGGGATAAAATTTCCTATTAAGTCTTACATATCCACAGGAAAGGTATCATATGCATCATACTCTTATTCCAAACCTATTATTTATTACTCAAGTCACCGATGAATCAAGTTACCTAGTTAAGGTTTCAACATTCAAGACACAAATAACTCCAAACTAGTGCACCAAATGTCTGCCACCGCACACCTTTTTCTATTGAAAAAGACAAGCAAACTGAAAGACACGGGAAAATTGAACAAACACACTACTCACCTTTGTGCCACGTAATGTAACTCGTGGTCGGCGGGCTGCAACTACTATTCCATTTTCATTAACTGTGACAGCAACCTTCCTTAGTGTGCCACCATTCCCACACTTTGGACAGAAAATTCTACCAATCTCAGCAGTCACAGTGTAACAGGCATGACACTTGAGTATCCATCTGGAATGGAAATGATTAAAAGATAAGAACACATTAAAATTTTGCTATCATGCTGCATACTGTGTAGAATGAAAATATATAGATTAGAAATATTAAACACATGTCATTATATAATTATAATGTAACAAAATGTAGAATAAAACATCTAGGTTGAATATGCATTTGAATTTTTCTTTCACGTAGCAAAGATAGGTAATCCAATATTGTTGAAGCTACTTAAAATTACCTGTGCAGCTGGTGTATTTGTGTTCCTCCGGGTGCCCGCAAGCGCAAACCCATTTGGAGAAGAACATTTTGCATTGCAAAGTCACCGGTTATACATGCTACACTTGATTCAGACAAAGATCTAACCATCCAACTTTGCTCACTACCATCATCATCGGCATATGAAAAGTCAGCAGCTTCACTGGTCTGACTTGCAATTTCCAAGTGATTTGATTGGCTATGAACTGTATTTATCTCACTGTCACGTGATTTAGTGACCACATCTGCATTGCCATCAGGTACTGTTGCCACCAATCCAGTATTGTATGACTGGAGTTCTTCGGAAGATAAACTTGGTTTATTTTCCTCATCAAGAACTTCAAGAGAACCTTCCTCCAGTCTCATTTGCTGGAGAATCTCATATATACTTTCATTGTCTTTGTTCTCTTTTACCACCTGATTATTCTCAGACACAGCATTTTCAACTTGTTGAGGATCCCTTTCATGAACTTGCTGATTTAAAACACCAACATCCCCACCAACGTTATCATCCTTTCCTTCCAAATCTTGTTCATCTTGAGTACTGGATATCGACTCATTATACTCACGTCTAGCTTTCCTTCTCAAGTATCTCCTGTGAGTACTCCGACTGACAGCCGGCATCCAATCACCAGCATTGTCATCAAACTCGCCCTGCGACGCATCGATTCCATCAGCCACCATTGTTTTTCCCTCAATTTTTATCTCCTTTTTCTTAGGCGTGAATCTCCTAGGCTTCGTAAACCCATCCTCACCGCCATCCTGAATCCCCGAATCAGCTTCACTCGTCCTCTCCACAGAACCGTCCACAGTGTGATCATCAGGAGAAACAATGTTCAAGTTCAGATCCTGCAAAGGAAGGATTTTCGAATTGGAATTCATAGAGTCTTCCGCCTGTTCCAACGCCTCCCACTCTTTCAAATTAGGCACATTAGAACCCCACCCCGGCATGTCCTTCTCAGGCAACCTCTTCACATTCAACGTTTGCACAGGGGGAGGGGCATCCCTGAGATGTTTGGTCCCATGAATCTGAGCCTCCAACGTGTAAGTCAGAGCAATGAGCTTGATATCAACATCAGATAGAGTTTGTAGATCACCAGTAGCCCTAGCAAATTTGACAACTACAAAAAGAATATTTACATTAGAATTCCAAATTTCTAACACATAATTTGAAGCAAAAAATAAGAAACATGAAACAGTATAGTAATTAACAAGCAGGATTTAAAGTTCAAGGTTAGGTAAAATTACGAATACCTTTATTGATGGATTCCGGGGAGGGCTCCATGGTTTGAATGGAGAATGGGAGGAAAGAGAGTTTGTGGCGGGAAACGGGGTCACGGATTTCCTGCATAACTTCAGGGATGGAGATGAACTTGTCGGCGAGGCCGTGGAGCTTTTCGCCGGATTCGATGACTGCGTTGGCGTCCACAACGGCTACGGCGATGGCATTGGAGGATTCGGTGGTTTCCACCAATACTGGAACGTTGTGCTGCGGTGGTGGAGGTGGCTGCTTCTTCACCACGTTGCTCCAGCATGATGCTGTCGCCGGAACTGAAGTTGGAGGTTCTTCCATGGCGATGCAGAGAAAGAGAGAGGCGCGCTCTAGACAAGGGGTGAGTGTATTTTGATCTCAAAACCCTAGAAGCTAGAACAGAGGAAGGGTGCACTGTTTTTATTAAATTAACAGTTTATTTATTTTTATTTAAAAGCTTCAACTCTGTTTAGTTTATATAAAAATATAAGAATATTTAAAATTAATTTGTTAACCTTATAATCTTAAATATTTTCCTAAATATTACTAAAATTTTTACTTATAATAAATGTTATAAGTCTTTAATATGACAATTTATTTTGATTTTATATTCTAATTATTAAATGCCTTATCATATATTTATTTTTCTTTTACCATATCCAATTTGGAAATATGTAAGTAAAAAAAATTGAAAAAAAAAGTGGTTAAAACATCTTTTTTAAAATGCATTACTATAAATATTAATTTAAAATTTAAAAGAAAGGAAAAATGACTATAGAAATATATATATATATATTAATTTTATTTTTCTACTTTGTGATGCAATGTCATATATACAACCTCAATAAGAAAATATTAACAAAAATTATAATTATCTTTCCTATGTTTGTAACAAAAAAATAAATGTCTTCTTTTATTTGGGATGAAAATAGAGATGGTTTTTCGATCTTATTTATCGCTAATTGGTTAATTATTTTTCAAAACGTTTTTTAGACCAAAGTTAGTAATTAGTGTGTTGTCAATAATTAAAGGGGTACACCCACGTAACTTGTTTATATATAAAGTAAAAGTGGTATAATTATATAAACTCGTTCATACTACTGTGAATGATAGATAATGAATTTATTAACTTTACCTAAGAATCAGATATTAAAATTATGTTTCGTTTGAATATTTTATTTTATTTTTTTCTTAAAATTATCGATCAAAATCTATCACATAAAATAAATTAGACCATTGAATTTTAAAAATTAAATTTTAGGTTTTCAAAAAAATCTTCTAAATCTAACCAACCAAATTATAGAGAAGATGTAAATGATTGTAATTATCATTGTATTACATTGATGTACTTATTTAACCTCTTATTTATTAAAACGTGTTAATATATACGAAAAAAAATGAAATTATTAGAGATAGTTTTTTGGATAGATTTTGTGATTTAATTGCATAGAGAAATAGTGAAGATTAAGGATTGTTGAGTGCTTTAGTCTTCAATATCATAAATAGATTCATTATTTTTCAAACTTTTTTAGACCAAATTCAGTGATCAAGCTGGTGTTGTTAGTGCAACTTCTTTTCAGGGATAGTAACATTAGGATGCAGGTTTCACTATCACATGAATAAAAATTAAAAAACTCTAAGTTTATATCAATAATGTTAACCATAAACTTATACACATTTATTACTTTAAATAATTTTATCGTTTTCATGGTATATGATCACTGTTAGTTCTGATTTTTTAGCATTCAACAGTCATATATAAAGTAATTTCTGTCATCTGACACGTGAGAAGATGATATATACAGCAGGAAATTAAAAGATATGTATATCATCATTATCTGTATCGTACTATTCGATTATAGTACTTCGAATCGAAACAAGAGAGAAAGAAAATGAAGAAACATAATAGTTAACAAAAAAGGAGAAACATGAGACACATATCAGTGCCATCATTCTTCAGTAGCTTCTGCACAAAAACCAGCTTCATCAAGTGAAAAACCAAGTGGTCGGTATGAGAATAACGAACCTACTTAAGATATATAATAAATGCATGCTACTGATCTTGAACCCACCACTACACATGGCTTTTCAAAGAAGCCAGAAATCCAAGATCGCTAGAAAACTGAACAAGGATCGAGTACACGGAAGAATGATGCATATGCATGTCATTTTGGATTTGTGATTGCTGTTGAATCCAAGCTATAATAGGCAAAGAAAGATGGCTCCCAAGGTTGCAGAATAGTTGGGAATTAATCCATAACTTATAAGAGATAATAACAATGATGAAGAAGGCCAATTACATGGCTCGTGCTTTAACAAGGTCCAAGCTCATCTCACTTGGATCAGTTGCTTGCATATCAACTTGAATGCCATCCAATTCCCTCTTGAATCTATCCTTAGAACTTGCGTACACCATCTTCATCCTCACAGCTGAGGAATCTGGTGACCTGCACACGAAGTGTTGAAGATATTGTCTTAATCTGCAATGATATACATAATTTGTTTCTCCACAAAATGAATCATGCAATTGTATACACACTACATTGTAACTTCACATATTGTTCAGCCAGAACTATGAAATCAAAGGCAAATTGTATATAAATTGAGTACCATGCAATGAAGAAGATCTTGCTTTTCTGGCAGTTCTCATTAGTTGTGAAGTCAAAATCATAGACAGCATAACGACATTCATTTGGTGGAAAACAGGCCATAAAGTCCTCATAACTTGCCGTGGGGCCCCCTAATTTCTCAACCACCACTTGCTGTTCTTCAATTTTAAACACAACATACCTGTAATTCCTCTTTGATTTAAGCTCTTGAAACTTCAGTTTGCAATCATCATGCACAGCCATTCCGGACGCTGCATTTGCCTACCCCAAAATTTCATGTCCCGAATTTTAGATTCAATGATTGTTATTCGTTCTTCATCCTCAGATGGAAAATAAAAAGATTGAATTTTGAAAAGCAATGCAACTTCCATAACATTCACAGATGAAAAGCTAGGTGGCAAAATTGCTTTCTAGCTATCATCTTTGGGTAACAGTCACAGGGTATGATGATAACACATCATTTTAACCAAGAGGCAAAAGATCCCGTTTTGAACGAAAAACTATAACTAACAGCTTCTTAGAATCACACCAGACATGAAGAAAAACTTGAATTTAATGTGGGTACGTGCAAATACTATATACAATACTAATAGTGTTTCTCTTTTAAGACGGTGCATCCAAAGGTTATAGTCCATATTTTTTTTTTTTTTCAAAAGATGAAAAGGTAAGAAAAGGGTATTTATCTCGAAGATTATGAACAAAACATTGTGAACAAGTGTGCAAAATAGAGAAAGAGGGGACAAAGAATGCATACCATTTTGCCAGCAATGAGAAAGAAGCGCCCTGCGAAATGTGAATGAAAGGAAAGTGATTTGAGCAACGGAGATTGGAAAATGAGAACGATAGACCCAATGACTAGTATGCAGAGAAAATAACGAACAAAGAGCCTTTTATTTTGCACAACGAGAGGTGCAACTTTTAGAAATAGCATCTGAAAATTAGAACTTGAGGGAGAAATTAATGGATAAATTTGTTGCAATTTTTTTCTTCCGCCACAGGTTTATTTTTATCTTTTCACGTTAGTTTCTTTCTTCTGTATTCTATCTATGTATTGTTTCAATTTTTTGTTAACGGCAAATGGGAAATCACAGATTCTAGTAATGTAAAAAAAAAAAATCCTAAAATCAATTGATGAAATCAATCCATATCCCTTGACAGAATTTAAATTAATTGACCAAATTCTTTATTTGACCTTTCCTTTTAATTTCTTCTAGTATTTTAACTCAATTGCACACTTTAATCGGGAAAGAATTAGAATGTTGGAATGTATTAGGGTGTTAGGAAATTCTTATTAAACATTAAAGTAATTTAGGAGTCTATTTAAATGACTTTTTCCATAAAATTTTGGGAAAAAAAAAATATGAAAACAATGAGATCAACTTTCCATGAGTTAAGACTAACTTAAATATAAATTAAAAAATTAAACAGACTCTCTATGAGAGAATTTTACATTTTTTTTTATCTCTTGCAGGAATGCTTATGCGTAAACTCGTCCAAAATAAGGTACACAAGATAACTTGAACTCCTTGAGTTTTTCTTTCACAAAAAGATATAAAAAGGTAGAAGAATGATATTTAAAATTGTACCCTAATTCTATGCATTTTTTTTTCTCATCCAATCTTTAAAATTCTATACTTAAGACAATGTATAGCAAATAATAGAATTATTTCTTATTTTAATAATAACTTACTAGTCTAATATCAAATGTTTGTATCTTTGATAGTTTACTCTAATATCAACACTATCTACCACTAAAACACATTTTTATTCATGTAATTTTGAAGAATAAAATATTAAGTAAAAATGCATTCCTCCAAAAAGAAAATAAAGATGAAAAGTAATTATGATTTATTTTTTAAAATATATGAAATCTCTTAAATTCTTGTAATATCATAAAATCCTTCAAACCCAAACTACAAAATTCTAACAATAAAGTTCCTTTGAAATAAAATAAAATAAAATCATTACCTTTGTACAAAATCGTTTAAAATCCACATTATTTTTTTTATGTAAAAAGTCTTCTGAAATCTCAATTGAATACTCTTTCCAATGAAGGACTCTTTAAATCATTCTTCACAAAATCAGAATTTCAATCCCAACAAGTTAACCTGAAGCAATGAAAAAGACTTGTCCATAAAAACTAGATGGCTTTTACACTCATATTTAGAGTAATGAAGGTCTCCATAACATAAGCAAAGTAGAGGTCATTTTTCTTTCTTCAAAGAATCCCAAAGCACAGCCAGATCAACGTTGCCTCCTGAAAGTACTATTCCTATGTGGTTGCATTCCTTCCAAGAAGGATTATTCTGGAAGGTATCGGATAGAACAGCAGCAAGGCCAATTGCTCCACTTGGTTCTACAACAACCTTAAGAATTTCAAAACACAGTTTCATAGCTTTGATTATTTCACTGTCTTCAACAGTTATAATGTCCTCAACAAGATCTCGTACTACAGGCCTGTTCCATCGTAACATGGTGCATTAACAAGCACGACAAATCAAGAGAATTCCTCTGTAAAATAATACTAAATTGAAGAAAATCTATGACTGAGAACAAAAAAGGAGCCAAAACTTTATTTTCAGTTTACTATCTTAATTACTAAAGAACATTTTACCATGTGAAATCTCCAAGAAATGCTCGAAGACCGTCAGCTATAGTATCTGTCTCAGGCAATCTTATTATCCTCCCAGCTGCTTTAGATTGGGCGGCATCATCAGCTCCTTTAGGTTCAGCAGCTAAAATACGAATAGCAGGGTTGATGGACTTGGCAGCCAATGCTATTCCAGATATCAAACCACCACCTGCATTTTCATTAGTTGACAAACCAAGAAGCAGATGCTCAAATTAATGAAAATTTAACAGCATTTGGTTGACATTGACTGCAAAAAAGTGAACAAACCACTTATGGGTACCACTAGCGTATCTATATGTGGGGCTTGCTCCAGAATCTCCAAGGATATGGTACCCTGGCCACTGCAAGAACAATCCAATATGTTAAAAGTACAATTGTGTGCAAGTCACACGTTCCTATAGCATGTCAAGTTTCTTATGTTGAATAGAACAAAAAGTGACATAATATCATAGATTTTTCTTACAGCTTAGCAATCATTCAGAAGTGAGGTGAGAAATAAAAATAATGACAAAAGAGTATCAGAAGAGATGCTCAAGTGTCAATGAATTATAGCTAGGCCAGTAGAAACAAATAAAGCATAAAGCAGCAGTTAGGTTGCATTTGGCCCAGATTTTTACGGATTTCTTTAAAAAGAATAAGCTAGTTCAAAGTTCAAACACGATTTTAGAGAAGCGAAAATTGAAAGAAGAGAAGAAAAAAAAACCTTCAACACAGAGATGCCGATTGAAGGAGCTTCTACTTTTAAGAACTGGGAAAAAATTGGCCAAATGCTACATGATCTAATTGGTAAATTGCTATGAAAAGAATGGGTACAGGTACACCCCCAGTTTATCCCCCAAAAGAGTTGAATGGAAGGGCATCTAGACAGAAACAAATTATACAATCATCAACATTGTACTTGTACCTTAATATGCGTCCATCATTATACGGGTGTATAAAGATAGCACCAGTTTCTTGCCACACTTTGTTTGCAACTTCTTCCCTGGATTGAACATAGGCCTCAGACCAGACAATCTGACCACCATACCGCTTTACATTCTCAATTTTGCAAGTTGGGGCATTTTTTGGAACAACAATATATGAAGGGATCCCCCGTAGTTTAGCGGCCAAAGCCAATGCTGCAGCATGGTTTCCACTGATTTTGTAAAACACGATCAGAAGAGCTTGACAGACTCTGATTAGAAAAAATAAATCTAGATTTACTATCAAACCTGCTGTGTGTTACAACCCCTTTAGAAGCATCTTCATCGTTGAGAGAGAACACAGCATTGCAGGCACCTCTAAATTTAAAAGCTCCCCTGATGGTCATGGAATATAAGAGAAAGTATGTCATCGTTTTTTCTTCTTCACTTGTAGAAAATTATGAGGGATTGTAAAGTACATCAATAACTCCGAAAAAGAACAAGAGACAAAAAAACAGTATCCTAAATTCTGTGCAATTCATAAAAGATCCACTCCTCACCCCTTTTGTAAACATTCACACTTAAAGTAGAGCTGTCTTCCTGACAAAACATTCAGCGAGGTGGAGGACAGAAGCGGAGTTTTATGAACCAATGATTTGATTCGGTCATGTGCTTCTCTTATGGAGGAAATATCAGCAGCATATTTTCCTTTTGTTATTTTGCCCTCTTCTTCCATCTATGTAATTGGTTTCTGAAAGTCAACAAAGACAGATCAGTGTGTAGTTCTATCCTTGTTAGAAACAGAGTTTAACACCAACCCACCAATTTAAGTGAGTTAACTGTCCAACAAACAGTCAAACACACCATCAAACAGTTGGAGTAATGTGTCCCACTATTACCAAGCAACATCATTTCTATATATTGTAGGTAACTAGACATGTTAACCTCCATTTTTGAGGGGTAGAAAACTGAACCTTATTTGTGTGAGTTACAGTGTCAAAAAAGTTACAAATGCTAGAGACCCAACTCATCTAACTTTTTGTAAACCTAATGATCTCAAATTTGCACGAAAATAAAAAGAAGATTAGACTCAACACGATCTCAAACTAAAAAATTCCCATAATAGAGTGGGGCAATTAAAGTGTGGCGGAATTGGTAGAAACATGAATGAAAAACATTGGTACAACATTGAATGTTTATAAGAATCTGAAAAAAAAAAAAAAGGAAACTTGTATGTTTGAAAAGTGAAGCACTAGAATCTTGAGAAAAGAGATTCTGAAACTGAAATGAAAAAGAGAAAAGAGGTTCGGAATCCAAAACTTACTACGGAACAGTTGTGGTTGGTGGCACTCCTGCTCCTCCTCGTTCTCATTTCCACTTCCTAACCTTTTTAATATCTCCGCCCAAATAATTTTAGGGTTATTTTCTATTTTTTGTTTTTTGTAAGACATTATTTTCATTTTGGCTAAATATTTTGTAGAATTTAAAAACAATGTTTTGAGATTTTATAGATAGAGTGAAGTTTTAGTTTAAGATTTTGTAATTTTATTCTTTTATGATAATTTTTTTTTTCAAAACATTCTTTTAAGAAAGACAAATAATATTTAGTTTAATAATCTTGAAAAAAAATCCTAGGTTGACACTATATCATAGACATTAATAGATAATATTTGAACAAGTTACTTGAAACACGGACTTGAATGCTATAATATAAAATATTATGAGTAAAATAATAAGTCTCATTCTTAGAGAAATAATATTTGTAAAAATAAAAACCAAAACTTGTTAATTTACACACTAAAATATATCTAAATCTTTATTAACTTGTGAATAAAAGAACATGTTTAAAGACTGAGTCTCAATTCAAACGCAATCCTCTTTAACCCATCCAAAAAAATGGTTGGATTAGGATAAATGTATTTATGTGTCTGACTGAAAACCCAATCAACCAATTTAAAAAAGAGAACAATTTTGACAAATATTTAGTCATTTTGTTTGTCTTAAATTTATAATAAAATATAAATTAGTTTTCTTGATAAAATTAGAAAACAATTAAAAGTTATCACAAACTTTAAATTATGGAGTTTATTTAACTTTGTTTATAATCCAAATTAAATATTGTTAATATTTTTTTTCCAATAATACACCAGCTTTATTATTTTAGTGTAGTGTGTTTTATATGGAAGTTGAAAGAAAACATGAGACAGACTTACTTTCATCTCTTTTCTGACAAATGAATGTTCAATGACGAAAACTTTATTAGAGAATGCAAAGATCTAAAATATAGTTGAGTACAAGTGATATTTTATAAATTAAGCTTTAATATTTTATTACTAAAACATAGAGCTTGTAAATAGAAAAATCAATTAGTCTAATTTCATTTTATAAAGACCTTCATTTATTTATGGATTATTGTATTTTTTTTCTCTACCTTCTTTTTAGATTTTTTTATCTATGCTCATCTTTTTGAATATTATAAAATACTAATATAGAAGTTATACCGTAAATTACAACCATTTTTCTCAATCAAAAATTTCACAAGAGATAATTTTTATCTTCTTTTAGTCATTTTAGAATTATACATGTACAGAGGGAATAAATTATTGTAAGTGGTTCTTTTGAGTTCAAGATGAATCTCTATTTATCTAGATCATTGTGATATGTTCAAATTGTTAATCTGAATTTTATGTGTATATGTTACATCATATAGAAGTGGAAGTGTTTAGAGTTATAATAAGTTGGCGAGGCTTAGACCAAATTAGGAAAACCAGCTATTTATTGTTTTTTATTGCTATATTGTATGATATTGTGGTGTGAATGAAATTTGTGATGAAATGAGTATAATAGAGATGTTGGTTGTTATTGAAATGAGAATGTGAAGAATGAATTTTTGTGTGGTAACATGATTTGTCTAAATATGAATTTAATTGATATCAATTGGGTTAAAATCGACCGGTGAAAGGTTATTTTAAGACTAGTTATATAATTTTGTACTTTAACAAGTATTTAAAAGACTAAACTTTAATTAGTTTGAATTCTGTCAATTTTTCTTAATTATGCAATTTTGTTGAACAAGCTATTTGCCGAACAAAATTCTCAAGTTTAAAATTTAAGGAGCTAAAGTATTATACTTATTAGGTGATCAAATACTTGTCGAGTAAGTAAAAAAAGACTCTCAAAGAGTTTGGGTTGCCCAAAGAAAAACACTTTTACACAGAAAAAATATTTTAAATGAAATCCAAAAGACTTATAGTAATTGAACCATTAGGTGGGTTTGATCAAATTGGACAAATTCATTTAATTTTGCTCTCAAAATGAAATTAATTCAATAAAAGTTAAAGGGATTAATTGCTCACTAAAAATACTTCCAGAGAATAGCTTATTCAATAAGTGAGTATGATCAATGGACAAATATGAGTTTTTAAAAACTCTCAACTTTATCTTATTGAACGAACTTGTATGTTTTTTGAACAAAAGAGAAAAAAATTGATTATAAAAATCAATAGATTGAAATTATATATATATATATATATATATATATATATATATATATTAGTTAAAATATTAGTCATAATCTATCAGGAATGTATGATGTCAAATAGATCTATAATAAAACTAGAGAGAACATAAAAAATTCTAAAATAAACTTTTAGAGAAATAATTTCTATTATAAAACGAAATTTAATTAACTTCAAATCACCGGTTCCAGGTTCCATTAAAAAGAAATGAAAAAGTTAATTTTTTTTAATCATGAGTCAAATTTTATTGACAGACTAGTCTATGTTCTCAATTAATTTTTTCCTAATTAAACATTTTTTTGTCAAAACTATTTTTTGAGACGTAAAACGGTAGAAACTAGTTTTTTTTAGTACATCTCATTTGTTTATTGTATATTTCGAGTCAATGTTTGTTCCAAAATTATCACATTTTCATAAAGACCATACTCACTCAAATTTAAGATTTGGATTTAGTTTTGGACTACTTATTAGAACAAGTTGCTACTACTTATACTAACCAATAATAGTATCTTCTATTATTTATTTTATTAGTAGTTTTTTTTAAATTGAAGTATTTTATCCTAAAAATAGTTAATGCAAATAATATTGTAATTTGGATCTTATAACATAAAATGTATTAAAAATAATTATAGAATTATTGATAACATTTTTATAAAATATTTTATTTTTAATTAGTTTTTTTTCCTTTAATTTTTATGAATAATAAGAATTATTGGTGAATTTTCACCAGTAATTTTGGAAGGTTAAAATATAGTATACTCGAATTAAACGTAATTTTAATGTTTAATCTTTATATAACATTAATAAGATTCATCTTTTACTAGTTGCAAAGTAAAGAGATTTTTCTTATCACATTTGTTTTATCTTTTGTGTTGTGTGTAAACAAATAACACTAATTTTTATTTTACATTAAAACAATTAAAAATAATAATTAATAATTTAGTTCTTATAATTTGCTTTACGATTTAATTTAGTTCTTATGTTTTTTTATTATTTTTTTAAATGACTTAATGAGATTATTTTCATTAAGTTGATATTAATACCACGTAATTTCACGTGTCAGAATATATATACTTATCAAGATCTGAATCATTTTTTATTTTTAAAAATGTCAGGTGTTAACATCATAAATTTTAAAATATAAAATGACCTAGATTTTTATACATGACAAATTTAGATTTTGAAACAACATTTTTAAATCATGTTAACAACAATTTAAGAAAATGAACACTCAAAATCATTTTATGAAAATGGAGACTCAATTAACACAAAAATAAATATAAAAATAAAATAAATATAAAAATTAAACGACTAATTAAATCTTTCAAAAATGATGAATTTAAGGAATGAGTTGATAGTGAAATCTACTTCACCTATTATAAGCTTCAAATAAAATATATACATTATGGATATTTGAAAAAAAAAAACTAAATAAAAAAAGGGAATGTATGCAGTATAAGGTCACGGGAAGGTACAAATCGTAACAAAGGCTTTGCCTCTTGCTGTTATCATTCCTCCTTCTTTTTTAATTAATGTTGTGAGTTTTACGTGTAAGCCATGAATTAGGAGCTAGTTAATGACAGAATTAGTATTAAACTTAGGTATGATGTAAAAGTTTGTGGAGCATGAATAATATTTTACGTTGTGTAGGGTGTTATAAAGTTATTCAACACACGGCGTTAACTACTAAATTACAAAACAACCTCGTTCACTCTGAACACAAATTATTTATTTTATTTTTTTCGTCTGTTCTTTTCGTTCTCTGCTTAAATAGATTTATCAAATAGTCAACCAAACGTCATGACCAAAGTTTTCCCTTTGTTCAGACATGAAAAAAATAAAAATATTATAAGAGTACATAATATTTTAAGATTTAAATCAAAGAAAAACTATTTATAAAATCCATTTTTGTTAAATTTAAATATATATTTAGTTTTAAAAACCTTTCTCTCTCTCTGGGTTCTTGTCTTATCCTATGTTCAACATAGGAATAGTGCTTATTAATAATTCATTGGTGTTTGTATCATTATGTATTTTAAAGTTTCTAAGATAAGATTAGATAATTTTGGAGTACGTTTTATTTAAAATCTGCAAATTTAACTGGAAATATAAATTTGGAAGTGTAGATTTTCATATACTTAATTTTCATATTTTTGAAACAAATATTTATAGCACATTTTGTTCCTTTTTATTTACTTCAAAAAATACCAATGTTTTTTCAAAATGTTTTGTGAAATACCGTTTCAACACAGACAAAAAACCACTTAAGTGATATTTTAGATTGTTAATGCGACATTTGATTTTCTTTTATTCTAATATTTCTGCAAATGAATAATTAACGGGATAGAATCAGTCCTATGATAAAGAATAACAAATAAAGATAGTTTAATGAAATCGTTTCACTTATTTAAGTTATTTGCCATTTTTATTAATCTCTGTAAAACAGACTTAAGCGTTACTTATTTAAAACATTGTCAGTAATTTATAACTTAAATAAAAATGTCAATTATTTTCTTATTAGAACAGTCTAGGCTTTTTTAGCTAATCATCATTACAATGTGAGTAGTTCTCTCTTAATATAATTTCAAATGACATGATAATGATTAAAACTTTGAATCTCTTTACTATGCAACACAGGTTATCATTTATGTCAATGTTAACAGAATATTGGTAATCTAAAAATTAAAATTATGGTATAATAATGTTAATAATTTTAAACAATAGAAAATATTTCACAAAATAATAATTTAACTAAACGCTTATGCTCTTTACAAAAGCATAAAAAACTTGAAGAAAACTGTTTACTAAATCCGTACAATTGGTTCAATGCCACAGTTGTAATTTCTTCATTATAATTGATGTAGAGATTTGTGGCAGCAATATTGACAAAATAATTTATTATTTTTTTATAAAAAAATAGTTTTATGAAAAAATATGTTTGATCTAAATTAGGTGAGACATTTAAAATGATAAATAATTTTCTTACATGGAATTTGAAGTAACATTACACAAAGGATTAAAATCTGATTATGTACTTGGACAAAAATTGCGTCCAAACACATTTTAGGTTTTTCTAAGTATTGAAGAGTGTCTAAATTGTTTTATTACGTGACATTTATGTTAATGTGACCTTAAAGTACAACGTTTTTTTTTATAATATATTTTCTATGTTTTATCTTTCATATACTATTTTTTGTGAAAATATCATAGTTGCGAGTGAGAGAGTGTGGATTTCACATTGCAATTATACTTCATCTTAAATGAATATATTAATATATATATTATTTGAAATTGAACATTTATCCAATAGCAAAAAAGCCAGGGAATCTAATGCAGGAAAATACTTTTATTTTTTATTAATAAAATGTTGATTTACTTTTTATTCATAAAATTTTCCAATAAATAAAAATTAAATTTCAATATTTTTTCATACATTACTATTTTTTTTTCAAGCCATCATTAACGAACACAGGCCCACAGGGAACCCTGGATGTTTGCATTTGCATACATAAAAAAACGTATTCGTGAGTAAAAATCTTACGTAGATCAATGTTCATCCGGTTTAATTACCCATTAATTTCATTTTCTTGTGACCTATGCACCTGAAAATGTAATAAACATTAAATATTTTATTGTCGTGACATTTACTAATTAAATTCTCTCCATGTATGTTTAAGTAAATTATAATTTGGTACTAAAATTAAAAGTGTTGTATAATATATAAGAAATAATATATTTTTTCTAGGTCAATGTTTTACAAGAGGTATGAGAAAGAGATATATTTTGAATTTCAATCGACATCAAAGGAGTGTAATGATTATACGAAAAAAAAGATAAAAAAAAGTAAGGGGAAAGAGAAAAAATGGAAGCATAAAAGGAGAAGAGTTAGGGTGTGTTTTGGGGTGGTGTTAGAAATGGGAAGTAAATTTTTAGCGTTAGCGTGCTTGCGGAAGAATGAGGGTTCGGGTAACCTTTCACCTCGTTCTCACTATCCGTCGATGCCGAGATATCCGAAAGGTGTGACGGAAGAAGAAGGAAGCAGCAACGTTTTGCTGAAAGCGGTTTTCTCAGTCACCGGAATGACCTGTTCCGCCTGTGCTGCTTCCGTCGAGAAAGCCGTCAAACGTCTTCCCGGAATTCGCCAAGCCGTCGTCGACGTTCTCAACAATCGTGCTCAAGTCCTCTTCTACCCATCCTTTGTCAATGTACGTAATTATTATTATCTTCATTTTTTAATTAATTATTCAACAACATTGCATTCATCTTCAATTCATCACTGTGTATGCATGTTTCTTTTTTCTGTTTTTTGAAACCCTTGCGTTGCGTACTACACCTTTCACTGTTGTATGTTTTTCCTTTTCTGTTGCTTTGAAAGGTAGATTCAATTGAATAATAATAATAATAATTAAATTTTAATTATTAATTATAGTAAATAATTTAACATATAAAAGTTATGATTATTAAAAAACATATATATATATATATATATATATATATATATATATATATATATATATACACACTAGCGTAAACACAGACGCTATATATTATTAAGTTATATATAGCGCCTGTGTGTATGCATTTTTTAAACTAAAATATTATTAGGTTAGTATATAAAATAAAATTATAATATTAGTAGATGATAATATTATAATGTTATTAAGTTAATATATATACTCAAAATTATATTTATTAACAATAAAGTGAAGTATATCAGAACAGATGAAAAAATAATCATTGATAAATAAAGAAGAAAAGAAGAAGCAGAGATAGCCGATTTTATAAAAAACTTATAAAAGTAATGATCAATTTTTAAAAATTTAATAAATTATTATATTTAAAGGGTAAACTTGGTATTTTGAAATGTAGACATAAAAAGAAGAATTCCCTTTATATATATATATATATATATATATATATATATATATATATATATATATATATATATATATATAAACAAAGTTTTAAAGAAAAAAGTTGATGGACTGGCTTGTTAGTTAGTTTGTTCCTGCTTTAAACATGGTAGGTCATTGCGTTCTGATTTTGACAAACTAACAACAAATCCATCTCACATGCTTTACCATCTTAAAAATATATTTTGTTTACAAATAATTAATTTTAGTAAAAAAATCTTAAAATTTTATTACTTTACTTTTTCAACTTTCATAAAAAATTACTTTATTTAATAATTTTGTCAACTATATTAACAACATATTTATCAAAAAATCATTTTGGATAGATTAATACAATAATAAACTTAAAAGTGTTGTATAACATATACAATAAACTTGTTTATGTTATATAACATATACAATAAACATTCACTTAAGCATGTAATTTGATCTTGAGAATTTGATGTAAACTTAATTGAGATGTGGACTTATGAAAGATTAACAATCATCTTACCATATAAAATATTATGAGTGTTAAAAGTTTATAAAGATAGTAAATGTCACTTCAATATACGATATATGATAGATACAAGATATATGTTATAAAAAAAATACTTTTATTTTATTTTATGCATATATTTTATCTATATATATATATATATATATATATATATATATATATATATATATATAAAAAAATATCTATATATATATATATAAATTATTTATATTATTTTTTTTATATAAAATTATAAAATATTAATCCAATTTTTTTTTTTCAAAAACATATTTAAGCAAGATGTTGACTTAAATGAATGTAAAAGTGAGTATAAGATTAAGTAATGTTTACCGTAAGAACAAATAAATTGAAAGAAGAAATCAATAATATTACATGTGATATTTTGTTATATTCGTATGTTTTTGTATGTTTCAATTTATAAAATGCCAAAATCAATTGTTTGTAATTATTTACTATAAAAAACCGAACAAATAAATTGAAATCTTTGTTATGAAATAAATAAATTTGATAATTACGAATTAAATATGTTTTTTGTTATAAAAAAATTATGTTTCTTTCCTAAATTTAAATTATAAAGAATTTAATCTTCCTGTACAAGTCATATAAAAAAAAAAATTCCTTACAAATAGCATGTAAAGTAATTCACATATCACAAACGAATTTTTAGAGTGAAATATAGTATTGTTTTCCATATCACAACTTTATAGAGTATTATAATACAACATATATGCGCTTTGTTTGTTAAGAAAGATGTTTTACTCGACTTTAATAAAGTACAAAAATAAATACTTTATAATTTAATTTAAGGATGAATTTTTTTTATAATACTTTAAAAATAAAAACAAATTTAATCCTAAAATCAATAATACATTGATTTAAGTAACACTAGTTATTGGGGCTTAGTGATTAGTAATGCAATAGAAAATATTAACAGATTAAATAATGGAAATCAATAACTAATTTAGTAATAAAAAATCAATTATTAATTTAGTGACTAATAGTTCTGACAAATCTATTCAAAAAAGAGATGACTCATTTGATAATAACTAATCTAGTAATTAACGGAAGCAATTAGTAATTTAGTAATTGATAGCAATGATGGATCTAATGGCCGAAATACTAATCAATTTAATAGAAATAATGGTTGATGTAGTGATTAATTTTAAAATTTAAAATCAGTTACTAAGATATCTATCACTATATCGGTTTCCAATGATTTTTTTTTTCAATAATATAATTGTAATATTTTTCAACTTTCTTAAAGTAACATGTAATCTAATGAGAATTTTGGCGGAAAAATGATATTTACCCCCAACATTAATTTAATTAGTTAACATTTCCATAACTTAATCAAAATAACTTAAAATTGTTTTTTTTTCAATTTTGAATTATTTATGACAACAATAAATTATTTTAAAATAAAAATATTTTTATTTTTATTTTGTGATTTTAACTCACTCTATATAACCATTATTTTCTTCATCATACATTACTTTTCCTTTATATGACTGTTCTCACTTTCGTTAGACCACGCTTATGAACTCTTTCATTTTGTTACACCCCTTCTCAAGCTCTTCACCGGTCTTTGTTTGTTACTGCTTATCATATATATTATTTAAATTTATTCTTTTACAAGTTTTTTTATTTGTTTATGGAAGAAATTTACTTATACAATTTGTTTGTAAATCAAACATGTCATGTTATATATCAAATATTACATTTAAATTAATAAAACATTTTCGAAAAAAACTTATGAAATATAACAAATATTTAATACGAGTTATAATATATTTAATATGCCAATTTTTATTAAATAGACCAAATTTGGTATATTTAAAAGAAACATATTAATTTTATTAAATAAATTCAGCATATTTAATAAAATACACATTTAAGAATTAAATCCGTAAATTGAAATATTTAACCTTCTTTTTTCTACAAATGATCTAATCATACTTAATAACAATTTAATTACTCAAATCAATACTTAATAATTAATCAGATATAAATTTGAAGATTCTAATATTAAATAATAATATTTATTTTTTATATATAATTAATAATTAAAAAAATATATGTCAAATAATAAATTGTTATGTATGTATATTTAATAATTTCGAAAGAAAGACCTCTTTAGAAAAAACTAACAAATTTAATTGATATTAGATTTCTCAATATTATTTTTAATTTATTATTCATTGATATAAAAATAGTCACTTATTATTACTATTATTTGAGAAACGTTTGATGAGATAATAAATTGCATACATTTATGTGAACATAGTCTTAAATATTTTAGTATATTAAATATTTGATATATGACATATGGTAAAATATTTAATATATCGAATAGTAAAGAATTGGTATATTTTTAAATTAGTCTAATTTTAATTTAAATTAATTTTAAAATTAACTTAAACCATGTATACGATTATGTAAAAATATTTAATATATACTTACAGATATGTCTAAATCAAGTATGTAACATCCCAATTTCAGCAGCTTACAACTAATAAAAATAGGGAGTTCATCATAGTTTTAAAACAGATAATTCAGTGTATACAATATATTAATACAGTCTTACAAAAGGTATGACTATAAAAAAATATATCACTTATACACTTAAACTAAACTAATAAACTCTGTACTATTGACCACTGCTAAAGAAGCTCCCACTGGAAACCTCCTCTTCAACACTAACACGATGGCTCTTCATCCTCCAGAAATGTCTTTGACACTGCAACCACATCTGCTCCCACCGAATAGGTGATCATCGCAAAAGGAAACATATAAGCTAATCTGATTAAGGAATCATGCAGTTCAATTATAAACAAAAACCATGCAATCTTTCTCATTATCACCAGAATCATATAGACCACCACAACACATATACATGACTCTAGACTCAATATCTGGATTATGTAAGCGACATCGGATCTCTTGGTGGCTTGCACCTGTAACGGTTCCCAAACTCTGCAGAGTCTGGACACATGGAGTATTCACCCGACCGTTCCCAGGGTAAGTCCCCTCCACGTCTAGATTGGATCAAGTCCAACGACGAGGACCTCCTGCTACTCCTCACGACATAATCTATTCTGCTCTATCCCCCTCCACGTCTAGACTGGATCAAGTCCAACGACGAGGACCTCCTGCTACTCCTCACGACATAATCCATTTTGCTCTATCTGAGCTTGAATGATTATTGGAGTTTCAGGATACTTACCATTATAGATTCCTTACATCCTTACACACACTACAATTCCACTTGGATTTCCCTTGAAATTCCATTTCAACCTCATCTTCTCATAATTTGTATTCATTCAATTTAATCATACAATACATCAATGGTAGCATTCCAACCATACAGGGCCTAAGTTGCACAAGGATACATTAAAACATACATTTCCACCAAAGAAAACAGAATTAGAGCACTACTACTGCAGTAGCTCTCGCTCAGGCTAAAAAGTCTAGCCTAGGCGAGAGGTCATCTCGCTCAGGCGAGCCAGTCTCGCCTAGGCGAGACACTAACAATGGCAAAAAGTGAAAATCTGGGCAAACTCTCGCTCAGGCTAGGCTGGTTCGCCTAGGCGAGATCGTCTCTCGCTCAGGCGACCCCAGCTCGCCTAGGCGAAACTTCGCGCAGGAACAGAGGTGCGTCTCCTGGTGTTTTCGCTCAGGCGAGCGTCACTCGCCTAAGCGAAAATACCAAGTCACGAACCTGTTCCCACATGCAGTGGATCAGTTTGCCTCAAGCACAAATCAATTATTCACCAAATCATGCAATTCAAACACTAATTCATCTATCAAACACGTAATTCAAGCTCATCTACGGATTTTCTATTCAAATTAAGAAGAGTGGTTAGCTTCCCTTACCTGTTATCCTGTTTAGACAGCTTTATAAACGTCAACGCCTTAAAAACATCAACACCTCTAACTCCACAGGATGCTCTATCTACACATAGAAACACATCACAAGAACGATCAGGACATACCGTTATGATCACTGATCAACAGAGACTCCTACTGATGATTAAAACATCGCATGCAAGCGGAAGAGGACTTGCATGCAACAGAAAACAGAAAAAGACTTGATCGGTCCAATTTGAAGAGCTTGCCGAGAGGATCAATCCTACGGTCTCGGTTCTTCAATCAGACGACCAGAGAGACAGAACCTCTAGAGAGAAGTCAGAGAACTTTAGAAAAATGATTTATAGAGAGATGGTATGTTTTAAAATAATGAAACTTATTTATAACAATTCTATTTATACTAAAACCTTTTAATATTAAAATAATCGAGTCTCACTGTTTTTAAACCATTATAACTTTTAAAACGCCATTTTCTAAGATCTTACATTAGTACACCTTAAAAAGTAATATATACTTACAAGAATATATTTTAATTATAAAGTAAGCTAAATTAATTTAATTCAGAAATTTGGTCCTTAGATTGAGATAAAGTAATTAATTCAAATGGAGGTTAATTATTCTAAAAAAAAAATTCCATTAAGTTGAATTATAATGATATATTATTATGTCGTTTTTATTCAATAAATGTTTCTTTCTATTGAAAATTTATTCATTAAACCAGTCCGTAACTTAAAAAAAAAACAGTCATTAATTTCACTACTAATAATAAACTACAGTTTTTAAAACTAAATTCGGTACCTGTATTTCCTGTGTATTCACAAACTATACATGTTATAAAAAGAATCTAAATATATACATGGTATAAAACATTAAATCGCTTGTAACAGAGCTTTCGATATAATTCAATGATTGACACTGTTTTTGCTTGATGTCTCCATGGCATTCTCTTCTCAGGAAGAGACCATTCGTGAAGCCATTGAAGATGCTGGATTCCAAGCCACATTAATCAGAGAAGATAACGAGACATCTGTTCAGATATGCCGCATACGTATCCAAGGCATGACATGCACGTCGTGTTCCTCCACTGTTGAATCTGCGCTTCAAGCAATCCAAGGAGTGGTGAAAGCTCAAGTGGCCCTTGCAACTGAGGAAGCTGAAGTTCACTACATTCCAAACGTTGTCACCTACAACCAAATCTTAGAAGCAGTAGAAGACACTGGTTTTCAAGCCACGCTTATCAGCACAGGTGAAGACATGAGCAGAATAGACCTTCAGGTTGAAGGAGTAAGGACGGGTCGTTCCATGAGAATAATTGAAAATTCTCTTCAAGCACTCCCTGGAGTCCAAGGTGTAGAAACACACCCTTTGTTGAACAAAGTGTCTCTTTCTTATAAACCAGACTTGACAGGGCCAAGAAATTTCATTAACGTGATTCAGGAAACCGGGTCTAAGCGTTTCAAGGCAAAGATTTTCCCGGAAGAAGGAGGGAAAAGGAATAGTCATAGGAGGGAGGAAATCAAGCAATACTACAGATCATTCTTGTGGAGTTTGGTGTTTACTATTCCTGTGTTTCTAACCTCCATGGTGCTTATGTATATCCCTGGAATTAAGCATGGACTAGATGCCAAAGTTGTTAAAATGCTTACAGTGGGGGAGATCATAAGATGGGTGCTTTCTACACCAGTGCAGTTTGTTATAGGGAAGAGGTTTTACTCTGGTGCTTACAAAGCATTACGCCTTGGCTCTCCCAACATGGATGTTTTGATTGCCCTGGGGACAAATACAGCGTACTTTTACTCAGTGTATTCTGTGCTGAGAGCTGCTACGTCTAATGATTTCAAGGGTACTGATTTCTTTGAGACCAGTGCTATGCTTATTTCGTTCATTTTGCTAGGGAAGTACCTTGAGGTTTTGGCCAAGGGAAAGACATCCGATGCAATTGCCAAGCTCATGAACTTGACACCTGACACTGCTATATTGTTGACGTTGGACAGTGAAGGAAATGTTGTTGGTGAGGAGGAAATTGATAGCAGGTTGATTCAGAAGAATGATGTGATTAAGATCATTCCTGGTGCAAAAGTGGCTTCTGATGGATTTGTTATTTGGGGTCAGAGCCACGTGAATGAGAGCATGATAACAGGTGAGGCACGTCCTGTGGCAAAGAGAAAAGGGGATACTGTTATTGGAGGAACTGTGAATGAAAATGGAGTGTTGCATATTAAGGCTACATGGGTGGGATCAGAGAGTGCCCTTGCTCAGATTGTCAGACTTGTTGAGTCAGCACAGATGGCCAAGGCTCCTGTGCAGAAGTTTGCTGACCGCATTTCCAAATACTTTGTGCCTATGGTAGGGATTAGCTAAATTTCCATATTGATTCTCCAATAATCTCTCTGCAATATTTACTATTTCATTCATTAATATATTTGAATAGCAACAAATTAGTCATCTATTACGGAAAGTTTTCTTGTATAGCTATAGGCAAAGTTTCATGGTATAATGATTAAGATTCTTATTGAATGGGATTCTCTTGATGATTATGAGAAACATTCATTCAGCTTGAAAATGTTAGAAGAAAGTCTAGTATCGTCTTCCTCAGTTATCGGTATGCAATTTATGTATCTTGGTATCAAAGCTTATAACAAATCTTGGTAATTGTTTATTCTGTCAGGTTCGTCTAGTTTGATAGATGGTTTCTGCATTTCATGTTTGTTTTCTAGGTTTTATCTTCTAAAATTGAATCCTTATGTCTGTGTAGCACACTTACTTTAAAGGGGTTTGTTTGAGCAGGTTATTTTAAGCTCATTTTCAACTTGGCTTGCCTGGTTTATAGCTGGAAGAGTTCGTGCTTACCCCAAGTCCTGGATACCATCTTCCATGGACAGCTTTCAGCTTGCTTTGCAGTTCGGGATTTCTGTCATGGTCATAGCCTGTCCATGTGCTTTAGGTTTAGCAACACCAACTGCAGTCATGGTTGGTACTGGAGTAGGTGCATCTCAGGGAATACTTATCAAAGGAGGTCAAGCATTAGAAAATGCACATAAGGTCAGCACTTTACATTAAAGTACAGGTCCTTAAGTTCAGTATTTGCTTTGTAAATGTTGGTGAAGTTAACATGAACTTGCGTAGGTTGTCTTTCTTAAAGGTGGGATTTTGTGCTTCTGAAAAGATGTCGTATGTATACATAGATACAACATTTGAATCTGTATATGGTTTGCCTTGTAGGTGAACTGCGTTGTATTTGACAAGACTGGTACTCTCACTGTCGGGAAGCCTGTGGTAGTAAATACGAAGTTGTTAACAAATATGGTACTCCGAGAATTCTATGAACTTGTGGCTGCAGCTGAGGTAGGCATTCAACATTGAGTTTCACCATGCTTATCCATGAATTATTGCAATAAAAGTTTACATTGTTTAATTTCTTATGACAGGTGAATAGTGAGCATCCACTGGCGAAAGCTGTTGTAGAGTATGCTAAAAGACTGAGAGATGAAGAGAACCCCATTTGGCCAGAGGCACGGGATTTTGTGTCCATTGCTGGACATGGAGTTAAGGCCATGGTTAGAAATAAGGAAATACTTGTGGGTAATAAGACCTTGATGGCCGACCACAATGTTGCACTTCCTGTTGATGCTGAAGAGATACTGGCAGAAGCGGAAGCAATGGCTCAAACTGGAATTATAGTGTCTATAAATAGGGAAGTTGTTGGGGTTTTAGCAGTATCTGATCCATTGAAACCAGCTGCACAAGAAGTCATTTCCATTCTCAAGTCTATGAAAATTAGGAGCATCATGGTGACTGGGGACAATTGGGGAACTGCCAATTCTATAGCGAGGGAAGTTGGAATAGAAACTGTTATTGCTGAGGCGAAACCTGAGCAGAAGGCTGAGCAAGTGAAGGACTTGCAGGTACTTCGTTTAAAATATCTGAAAAGATTTTACCGATTTACCATATTATTCTATTTACATAAATATCTAATAAGATTTCACCACCTTACCATGTTATCTTATTCACTAACATGATGTGATGTCTATACCTTATGGTGAAAGTGTATATAAACTACACCTAGTTTATACCATATCTCTAACATGTCTTACCTGTGGTTAACATATTGAGCACCCTTTCTTGTTTAGGCTTCTGGGCACAGGGTGGCTATGGTGGGGGATGGTATCAATGATTCACCAGCACTTGTGGCAGCAGATGTAGGGATGGCAATTGGTGCTGGTACAGACATTGCTATTGAAGCTGCTGATATTGTCCTGATGAAGAGCAATTTGGAGGATGTCATAACTGCCATTGATCTTTCCAGAAAAACGTTTTCTCGAATCCGTCTCAACTACATATGGGCTCTGGGCTATAATTTGCTTGGAATTCCAATCGCTGCTGGAGCTCTTTTTCCCTCTACACGATTTCGGTTGCCACCGTGGGTTGCCGGGGCTGCCATGGCTGCATCTTCTGTCAGTGTGGTTTGCTGTTCTTTACTGTTGAAGTATTATAGGAGACCCAAGAAGTTGAACAATCTTGAGATACGGGGCATAAGCATTGAGTGATGTAAAATATGGCAAGAAGAACTCATGGCGGGTCTTGTGTTAGCTCTACTATAGTATGTGGTGACTTGTTCAGTTATATGTATCAAGAACCTAAGACAGTTGCCACTTGTCAGAAGTTGTAAACATTGCTTGCATGTAAATAATTCTGGTGTTGGAATAATGTACGCAATGAAAATCCTTCAAGTAATGATATTTGCACCCGCAAAAGTTACAGGAATTAAAATGGCGGGTTTATTTCAGTACATTTATATTCGTGTCTTTTCAGGAAGATGTAAATTTCTTCAAGCCGACAAAGCAAAGCTTAACACTCAAGGCTCAAGTCTGTTGAAAGAAAAAGGCTATGATTACGTTGTCAGTCTTGAAGCAAAGATGAAGGCATGTCTGTCACATCTTTGAATGGTGGCTAGGCTCAGTCGAAGTTTCAGCTACCCTTGAACGCTGCTGTTCAAATTTCTTTTTAGCTCTATAAAGGATATTATGCATTTCCTCAAAGTGAGGATTTGTTGCAGCTCTTGTATCATCAATCCACTGAAGAACTTTCTTGTATGGGGATAATATACGACTCCGATTCTTCTCATCCAAAACCTAAGTTCATCACAGTTTAATTTTAAAAAATTCATGTAAAATGCAATTATGCTACCAATCAAAATTTTAATTCAACTGAAGATTTAAAGACGTTGAGCCAATTTGGTTGAATGCAGCACCAATAATTACAAGTCACATACAGTTACCTCAAGTTGCATAAGTTCACAAACCATGCTGAGATCTGCTATAGATGGCTGAGAACCACCAAGCAGGAAGCGTCCATCTCCATTGAGCCAAACATCCTCTAGCTTTGATAAAGAAGAAAATAACACTTTTTCTGCTTCAGCAGCTGCTTTTGGATTAAGTGGACGGCCAGTTGCAGGTCCTAGTACAGTATTTACTACATAGTTCACTGCAAAAGGGTCGTGCTTCTACCAGTTAGTCATAGTTCACAAGAAACATGCCAGTTCTCTAAATATAGGACAAAACAAAGATGTTCTAAGGCTAGAAACATATGATTCAACATATGGCCTGCAGAAATGGTAAACAATTATTAAAGATATTGCTAACTTAGACTCTATACGTACAACATACCTGAATGGTAACAGTAAGCATGTAGAAGATAATGACTTGAATTTTCTTTTAGTAGTCTGTAGCTAATATATTTAACAGTTCCTAACTAGCACACAAGTTCCATAGCAGAAACTCTACTGTGCACGGATAATTGGGTTATTCTAAGGAGTTGGAAGATGTCTGGATTTAGTTGTGTAAAGCACCTGTTCCATGTCGTAAATTAGAGTGATGCCAATCCATTACCGAGTTAATCTTTGCTCTCCTGAAAATATCGCTTGGGTACCTGATACACCATCATGAGAATAAATTTTATATGCAAAATTTCTATACTTTTAAAGCATGACAAGTATGATTAGTTTAGATTGTAGAAAATGTATCTACAGTACAGGTAGCACCGAATTGAATTTAAATTCAATACATTTTCTATTTACATATTTAAGCTTAAGCTTGATTCAATTAACCAACTTACAAAGTAAATTTGCACTTACTTATGTACTATAACCCGGTTATATTTCTAGTTGATATAAAATCTCACATATCCAAAAGTGAAGAACAAGAGCATTAACAATAAGCAGCCCAGGTCATGATTAGGCCGTTGTTATCTTGTATGTTCAACTACACTTACAAAATAAAATCATGTTAAACTACTGCGTAGTGAAACATTATAACTCTCGTTTAAAAAAACTTTGAAGTATTTCTTTGAAACAACCAGGTAGTTCAGGAAGGGACTTCAGAAGCAAAAGAAAAGAATCTACTAACCAATGGTCAGCAATTCCAGGAAAAGCAGAATTAAGATAGACAATGATTGCGTGGCTGCCAAAACAAAACGAGGTTTATTAAGAACACATAATAAAATAAAATATTCAAATCTTGGATACTCCATCCTCATTAAAGTCAACTACGTAGGCATAATGTGCCCTCTGCAATAATGCGTAAAATAATCATTAATATCATAGAGGTGGGTTAGAAGACAAGTGCATTGTCAAAGATTACCTCTGGGAGAGGTTGAAGCTTCCATGAACAATAGCCGGAACTTTCTGGAGAGGGTTTACTTCTGCAAAAAATAAAATACATTTCAGATCAACAGAAGAATAAACCACTAATTTTGCACCAATCAGTAGCACTGCAAAACAAATGCACTAGATCTTTTTAATTCAGATACCTCTGAACTCAGAAGAGAGGTGGTGACCTTTGGAAATGTCTACTTTGATCTCCTCGAAGTCAATTCCGTTTAACCTTTTTAACACAGATTATGATAATAGTGTTTAGTTCATCATAATCATATCATAATGTAAATAAATAACAGATCATGGTTTTGTTTAGCGGTGTGTGCAAAGTATGAAGAACTATTAACCTGCAGAATATGAGAACTGCTCGAGAAGGCTGGGACATTCGATCTGCAAACACCTTCAGCTTTTCCACCATCATCGATTACTAGTTTGGGAAGCACAGCAAACAGCGAACCTCCGATTTGACTTTACTCTCTATCTTGTTCGTTGCATTGCTTCGTTTGCCTCATTACACACCAAAAATATCAGCACCTTCTAACGGTCAAACTTTATATCCATAAACTAATGTATTTATGAAATGCTTATAAGGAACAGAGTTTATCCTTTTGGATAAACGTGTTCAACGAAACCAAAACAAACCGTAAATTAGATAAGGTTTTCAGTTTTTTTTAAGAAGATATTGTTTCGTACACAAGGGTTTCTGAGAACTTTTGTTAAAAATATTCACTCCCAAATAGTGTTTTAGCTTTGTATCAAAAATACTTAAAACATACACTAAAATATAATTAATTCACTTAACTGTCTCTTTTTTTAAATTGTAAAACTAATCAACAGCAATTTTACTAAATCTACAACAATATTAATAACAACCCTTAACCAAATAGTCTAAAAATGGACTCCTGCTCTTTATTAATAAAGAACTACATACCTTCTCTGCATTCAGAGTCTCCAACTTTTTTAGTTATAAGACATTTTATTAGTGAGAAATTTATATAAAAATAAATTGAGAAATATAATAGTCTTTATCACGCAACGACGTGCTTCCACGCCAGTGCCATTGGATAAAAATACAAATTTATATTGTACAATTCAACGATTGAGGTCAGTATAGTGATGCATTAAGCATTCTTGGTTTTTTACAAAAAAAAAAAGTCGTACAATTCACATAGCTTACAGCAATTTACCAACTCCTTGAAAATATTGTAACAGCAAAAGTAAATTACAGATAGATCAGGTATCTGTTTACGTTTCTGTTCAGTTGAACTGAACATGGACCTAACACTCCACTTCCTTCTCAGTTTGAGCATCAAAAAGTGAAAACTTTCCATTCAACTGAGTTATAACATGTTTCCAAACATACCCTAATATGTGTAACGTCAAAACTGCATTTAGGAGGACACGATTGTATCTTCAAATGGCAGTGATATTTATTACCTATCCAACATATATTAAGGTGGTCTTAATACAGACAAAAACATCATCATCTTTGATGTTTCAATCAACATATGTATATGCATCACCTAAAGTTATCTGCCAAGGTTGTTTGGTCACATTTTTGAAGTTAGTGGAGTTCTAATCCTAGATTCCATTACGCTATCTGCCTGATTAGATTGCTTCTCAGAAAGCTTCGTTTTGAGCTTATAGAGGATTTTGTGAACTTCATCAAAGTGAGGCCTCGTTGCATTTCTTGTGCTCTCTATCCACTGCTGAACTTTCTTGTGCGGGCCAAGGATACGATCACGGTCCTTCCCATTTAAAAGCTGCAACCAAAAAACCAAGTCAATATCACAATTCCTCTAGATGAGGGGATCAAAATTCTGTCCTGCGTATCACATTTCTAAATAAACAGTTCTTAATTAGACCACATTAAAAGTAAACTGTTTCCTTATCTTAACCAAACCAAACATGCCTGACCACACCTTTATATTTCTGAACTTCTCAATCATACAACATAAACTAAATCAGAAAGAGGTCGACAATTTTTTTTTTTTCAAACTCAAGAAAAAAGCTTAATGGAAAAATAAAACTATCCCCATTTACCGAAGTCATGACATAATTAGTGATGATTCCTAATTTAGATGAACTTCACCATTTACCTCTAATTGCATAATTTCGCAAACCAGACTGAGATCTGCTATGGATGGGCGTAAGCCACCAAGCAAGTACTTTCCGTTCCCCTTAAGCCAAACGTTTTCTATTTTTGTTAAAGATGAAATCAAAATTTTCTCAGCTTCAGTAGCTGCTTGTTGGTTCAGTGGTAGACCCAATAGTGGCGCTAGTACAGTATTTAGAACAAATGCAGCTGGAATACAATCAAGAAGATATGTCATTAAAAGAAACGAAGCAGGAAAAGTTTTGCATACAAACAAAAAACAGCACCTTCACCTGTGCTCAAAGGAAATTTATGCAAAGCATGGCTTCAACATGTACATGTACATGTACAAGAATAAAATATAAATCAACTCAAATACATGCATTACCAGACCTAAACAAACTGTAATGCACATTACTTTGCCATTGATACAAAGCATCGGAGTAAGATATACTGTCTTCTACAACTAATTAAATTGTCCAGAGTAAGGTATTTGAGCATATTTTTCTGAAGCTTCACTATTATCTTCCAGCTATGTTTTTAACTCTATTCAACTTCCCTACTTTGCAAATAAAGCTATCTGATCCAACAAGCAAGCAAAACATGACACCAATTCTTATTTATTTACATTGAGATTATTATAATAGACCAGCATGATAAGAATTCATGAAATAACATTAACTTTAATACTAGTTTCACATGCAAGCAAGAAAAGACAACAACAAAAGCATAAAAGGCTTCTTTTTGAGCTATGATGCACCTGCCCCGCGCCGCAAATTCTGATGATGCCAATCTAACACGGAGTGAATTCTTGCTCTCCTGGAAAGATCGGCTGGGTACCTAAGGGAATGAACAAAACAAAGATTGTTAAAGAAAAAAAAAAGAAAGGCAAAAGAAGTGTCTGTCTACAGCAAGGGGATCAATATAAACACAATAGGAACCTGCTGTATCAAAGACAAGCATACAGAAAGGCAATTATTGCAGTGGGATTTCAATTCTATTGACAAAAATAACTATTTATGTTTTGAAATCCAAAACTATAAGGATATAAAAGTAACTTAATATTTAAAATCTTTACCCTCTCTTTGTAAACCAAACAAGAAAAGGATCACTTCCCCTCTCCTCCCCTCCTCTTAACCAAACAAAATATAAAATCAAAATCCCTCTCTTTCATTTCCTCCCCTTCCCCTCCGTAAAACCAAACGATCCCTTATCACAGAAGCACCATTGCACATACAAACTGCGAAAATAACGTTATCAGTAGCCAAAAAGACGTCACTTTGTTGAGAAACGATGCAGCACTTAGCCAACGAAACACATAAACAACCCAACACCGTTTCCTGCTTCTGTACATTCACATATCTTTATTTCACAGACAACACTGCAATTAAATTTGTAAAGAGGGAGAAAACAATAATAATAACTAACCAATGGTCTGCAACTCCCGGAAACGCAGATGCAAGATACATGAGAATTGCATGACTGCAAAGAAGAAAACAACACACCCGTTAACAAGAATGAAGACAATTCCATACTCCAAAAGCATGGAATGCTTCGACAACTGTAACCAGCACCAAACCAAACCAATAACACAATGAAATTTGAAGAATGGCATCAAACATGAAACTTTGAAGCTGAAGTACCTCTCAAATAGCTTGAACCTTCCATCAACAATTGCAGGGACTTTCCTTAAAGGGTTAACCGCTGAAGGAAAATCCAATAAAATTAAAGACGAGAGAGTGTATAATACTGTTTTCCACGAAAATAAAAATCGACAATTGACTGATTACCTTGGAATTCGGGAGATAAGTGCTGACGTTTGGATAAATCGACTTTGATTTCCTCAAAATCTATTCCATTCACTCTGTACGAAACCGTATTCAAATTCCAGAAGGAGACAACAAAAGTAAAAAAAGAAAAAGAAAATATAATAAGGGAAATAGAAATACTTGCAGAATACGAGAATCGCACGGGATGGCTGGGACATTCGATCTGCATATACCTTCAGCTTCATCTTTTCTTTCTTTCTCTCACTTGCTTAAGCACTCAACACCGTTTATGTTATCTTATTTGTAATAATCTTACTTCATCCTCTCCTTTTTTTTTCTACTTCAAATTTTTGCAAATTAATTGGACCTTATTGGGCTTTTGGCTGTCAAGCCTTCGCGTGTGTTTCTTTCTGCACCGGTCAAATTTCTTTCTTCATCCCATCACATGCTTCCGAAAATTTTGATCCGAACTAGAGGTGGAATGAGTATCTTCCGAAAAAAATCTTTATAAAAGCAAAATCCAATTCGATAAGGTGCAGGAAGAAATTTTATGGGGTGCAGGAAGAACATCCCAAGCCTTCTCTTCCAAGTTCCTTCAAGCGAACATGGAAGTTTGACTCTATTAAAGATTTCGAAATATTATTAAGAAAATAAAATAGATAATTCAAATTTATAATATGTTTATTTTAATAAAGAGGAAGCTTGCCTGCATAAAAGAAAATATGACTAAATAAATACGATTGTATAATAATCAATATTAATTTTTAAAGAAAGTGTGCATGTGCAGCCACGTGTTAAACGTTTACCTCCTCACCGTCGTCACCGATACCGTAATCAGACAGAACTACACAAGTGGTTCACGTTCACATAATAATACAACCTTGGAATCCTGAAACTGGACCCAGCTACGCCAATAAGAAGAACCAAGAAGGAAGGTGTCACTCTACGCGGAATAAAGACGCTATAAATTACAATCATAACGTATTTGCCAATGCTTTCTTCTTCAACCACTCGCATCTTCATCCGCACAACAACTGCTATAAGATTAGCTTCTTCCACCTCTTCTTCTTCTTCTTCTTCCTCTCTTCAAGTCCTCTCCAACCCTACCCTCTCCCGCCCTGTTTTTCACGCTTTTTTCAAACCGCTTCCTTCAACCTCATCCACCTCTTTGTTCTCCTCTTTCAGAACCGATCACACTATGGCCACCTCAAGCGCCAAATCAGTCCACGATTTCACCGTCAAAGTACACATCTTGCTTCTGTTTCATCGTTTGCTTAGTGAAGTGCGTAAACTTTAGATTTAGGTTAACCCTTTTCTTTATCCTTTTTCAGGATGCTAAGGGAAATGATATTAATCTTGGTGACTACAAAGGAAAGGTCCTTATAATTGTCAACGTTGCCTCACAATGGTACCTCTCCAATTTTCAATTTTCTCGTTTTCTTTATTTAATTGAAATTGAAGTTTACCAATTTTAATTTTGATCAAGAATGTTTTCAGTTATGTTCTCTGATTTTACCCTAAATTGGCACAGCTAGTCAGTCATGTGGGTTTATAATTGGAGGATTTCGCCCTTAATTTTGTTTCAGACCAATTCTTTGTGCTTTATTTTGATGTTGGTTCAATGTTTGATGCAGTGGCTTGACTAATTCGAATTACACAGAGCTGAGTCAGTTGTACGAGAAGTACAAACAAAAAGGTTTGTTTTTGTCTTCTGTTCTCGTGCTGTTCCGATTGTTGTCCTGCTGTTTGTTTGTTTCTTGCTGTCCCTTTCATTCTTGTGTCTACTGTTATCTTATGGTGTGGTAGCGTCAATGTTATCTCTGTAGCATGGCAAATTCATTATGTTTTAGTCTGCATGTTTTGTTCTGTTCATGTTGAACCGATTACAGTAACAAACCCATGTCTTCTTTCTCAAAACATTGATCTTCTTTGTTTAGGTCTGGAGATTCTAGCATTCCCATGCAATCAGTTTGGGGCACAGGAGCCTGGATCTAATGAACAGATACAAGATTTTGTTTGTACTCGCTTCAAGGCTGAGTTTCCCGTTTTTAACAAGGTAAAGAAACCTTTGCTTATTCTCATTTCCCACCGACTGTGATTTCATTCCTGTGTATAGAAAACAACTTCATGCTTTGTCTATATTCTTGGTTTAGCTCTTTGATTACCAATCTTTTAGGCTTTAGCTCAAATCTTGTTTGACTCACAATTTAGCGTATTCTTTCTGTTCACCTCTAATCTCCAATTGGGTTCCCTTGGACATGTTCTGAATGAGTTCTGAAATTAACTCTCCCTGAAAATCAGAGACGATTAATGTATGAACCATTAAAGTAGAGATGAATGGATTCTTCCTTGATGTGGTGTTAATATCCCACCACGCAGCACTAAGAAAACGATCAATTTCAGACTAGGGAAACTAATTCTTGTTTGAATACATTTCACTTTCCTGTGTCTAAGTATTCACTTTACTGTTAACCTTATACTGAGACCATTGTTCTTTTGCATTTAATATAGGTTGATGTGAATGGTGACAGTGCTGATCCACTCTACAAGTATCTAAAATCAAGCAAAGGTGGACTTTTCGGGGATAATATCAAATGGAACTTCTCCAAGTTCCTTGTTGATAAGGAGGGAAAGGTTGTTGATCGCTATGCACCCACAACTTCTCCTCTGAGCATTGAGGTAAGACAATTAGTATTATGCAACAATAGTTTGGCCTATACTTATCTGATATTTTTACATTAACAATGCTTCTTTTTCTGATATCTGCAGAAGGACTTGTTGAAGTTGTTGAATGCTTGAAGCTATGGATGACTGCATCTTCAATAAATGAGTAGAGATTCGAACATAATTATAAATAAGAAATGTGTTGCAGATGTTGTTGCACTTTCATGTCTGTCTTACATGTACTGAAGCATTTGCTCTTGTACCTGATATTATGTTCATAACCATGACATTGTCTACTTATTACTGAGTGTAGTAAACTTAAGCTTTCTATTACATTGCTGTCTTATCATTATCATTAAATTATTATACTGTTGTTAGTAAGTACGATTTAATTTATACTTCTTAACTAGTAGAATTCTGTGGGTCCGTACTTTTATATTTAAAAATATAATTTTAAATACGTAAAATATAAATTATGCTTATGTTTTTATCGAATAATGAAATTATTTTAATTTAATAAAGGATAATATTAAGATGACTAAATAAAAAAATAGCTATACAAAATGGTATTTGATATAATGATATAGACAATAATGATAAAAAAAAAACTGTGTTTTGATTGACGTACTTTTTAATTTACTTAAACGTACTGTTTTGTAACACTAATCCAATCAAAAAAGAGTATGAGGGACAAGTAAAAACGAAAAGTGCGTCTTTGGTTATTTTCGTGAATCATTCACCTTTTCATCTTTTCATATCTTAAAATACGAATACGAGATTCTAAAGCCCTTCCAAATCAAACATGGTTATATTTTGCTTGTTTTTTCATATTTAGTTTACCTAATTTGGAGACTAACTGTCTAGTCCATGGAACCAATAATAAAACAACTTGTAAAAATTAAAAAAATTGGTAATTATCTAATATCAGACTCATATAATATATATATATATATATATATATATATATATATATATATATATATGTACACACTTTATATTCATTATTTTAATTTTTAATTTTTCTTTTTCTTTATAAATACAAAAATTACTATTTCTAATAATCAAAAGTGGATTGTCAAATACAAATGGTGTCATGAAACATTTTCCTAAAAATAAACTTCAAAATTAAGTTTGATATATACTGCACTCATTACAAAGTCTTAAAGGTATTATTAGGTTCATTATTCCTTCTACTGCTTGCTCATTTCTATTTAACGTAAATGAGACACTACACTCAATACAATATCTGAAGTCCTTAGTTTATGTACTGTATCTTCCTTTGATTTATGAGTTCATCTACTATGAGACTTCACATTTCATTTTCCACTTCAACAAACCTAATATGGTATCTCATTGTTGTTCTAAAAGACTTGATCTTCTTTACTGAAAATTCTGTCATTCCCAGCAATCAGTTTGAGTCAAGATGTCGAGTATGCTTTCTGGTAAACCCAAAATAATTGGTTTTGTTATCAACATTCTGAATTGGTAGTGATGGGATTCGAAGAACTATTTCACTTGCCATCATGTCTGAGTTTTTACTGTAGTGTTAAACGAATACTAAGATCATGTTCTTTTGCATTTAACTTAGGTTGGTGTGAATGGTAAATAAATTTTTGACAAACATTTTTTTGATACAGTTGAGAAAGTTACTAAATAGAATTATTTTGTTATTTTTTTATGGAAGTTAAGAAAATAAAATAATAAAATTTTAGTTATTTTTACCAAAAATGTTTGATTGTCAAAATTTTTAATTTTTTTTTATCAAAGTATCATTTTCTTTTCTTATTTGTCTATCTTCACCCTAGGTTTTTTCCTTAACAGGAAAAATGTTATTTAACCTTATTAGACAGACCTCTTTTTATAGTTATAGTGATAAAATATTTTTAGGAAAAGTTAATTTTTATATATCTAAAGAAAAAGAAAAAGTGAACGCAGTGAGGGGTAATGTTAAATAGGTGTAAAAAAAATTATGGTTAAATATGTTTTTGACTCTTAATCTTCGGTAAAACAGAAATTAGTTTTTCTTTAAAATTTTGAATCCATTTTTAATTTTAAAAATGCATAAATTTAATTTTGTTAATCATATTTTCTTAAATTTATTTAATGTTTTAAATTTGGTATTTCATTAAATAAATTAAAAAAAAATTAATTAAAAGAACTAAATTCAAGTTAATTTTTAAATTGAATTATAGTTTAAAAAATAAATTAATTTTAATTTTCGGTTAAAATTAAAAGGCTAAAAATATGTTTAATTCAAAAAATTATGATATCAAAATACCATTATTCTCTTAATATATCTTATAAAACACAATAATATAAAATGTTATGTTTAATTATGAGATGCACTTTAAATCTAATCAAACTTTACGTAATTGATTTGTTAAAGGAGTACATATGATAGGTTTTTATACTATATCAAGAAAGAGATTTTAAATGTAATTCAACTTCACGATGTAAATAAGAATTGTGGTAAAATCTGATATATTAGAAAAACTTGGAGGCAATTTATTCATTATTTTTAATATTTTATTTGTAGTCTTTGTAAAATTAAGAACGGATAAGGTAAAATTATAATTTATGAACCATTCTTTACCTATTAGACCTATCTTTATTGACTAAAATTAGACATATTTTTCATAAGTTTTATTTTTCAAAAAATATAAACTAAATAATTTTAAATTAATATAATATTAATTTTATCTAAATTAGAAATTGTATTTCTTTTAGAACTTATTTTTATATTTGTATAGATATACAAATTTATTTAAGATATATTTCCTCTTTTCCAATTTTTAAGTGTTATTTAAGAGTTAAAAAAAATATGTCATTATGAATTATTAACGATCAGATTAATTATTGTAATAATAATATTTAGGCTTAAATATCTTTTTGGTCCTCATTTTCTTAGTGTTTGTTGCGAATGGTCCTCATTTTGACAGAATGTTTACAAATGATCCTCATTTTTACCGAGTGTTTAAAATAGTTCTCATTTTCGCAATTCGTGTTTTATTTGGTCCTCTAATGTAACACCGTTTAAATTATTAACGGAGCATTGTACAGGTGGCACGTTTTGTATTAGGATGTGTTACGTGTACTGTACAGGTGTGATAATTAAATATTTGGGGTTAAATAAGTGAGCTAGGGTTTTGGTAAGGAATGTTTCGGCAGTTGGTGAGTTTTGGCAATCTTGTTCCTCAATTCCCAATTGGTGTTGTTGCAGTCTTCTTCTTCCTACAATCCCATTATATAGGTATGTTACGGTCTCAATCTTCTTCCTTTACCTCTGTTGTCGTTGGAGTTGGAGGCAATTGTATCACTTTGTGCACTGTTGGTGGTTCAACGAGAAATGGATTAACCCCGATTTGTAGCTGCGGAGAGATGACAACTTTGAGGATGACAAGAACTCCAAATAATATTGTTAGAAAATTTTGGGTACAATTTGTTTTTATTTTTGTGTTAATAATAAACTGGTTTTATTTTTTGGTTGATTGATTTACAGAGTGGTGGTTCCAATAATGTGGGCTGCAACTTTTTCAATTGGTGGTGTTGATGAAAAGATGTCATCATCATGACACAAATGAGACATATTAATGATTTTAAAGTCCATGTTTTGTACTATTGTTAAATGAAGAAATGAATTAGTTTGATTATGTTGATATTAGTCCCAACATGTTTGAAATGACATATGAGCATTGCGTGATATTGATCTAACCTTGGGAAAAATTAAATTGATCTAAGTCTGGAAGAAGTTAAATTCATAACATTAATTCATCCTCATCAAAATGCACTACATCAATGTTTGACAAAAGTGAAATTCTACGAAGTTTAAGGGAAGTCCAAATGCAGTACAATGCTTGACTCTCCACTTCATTCCGAGATCAAGAAAGACGAAGATGAAGAAATTTCCCTAATTGCAAAATTTCCCCTAAATTGACAAATTTAGCCACCTGTACAGTACACGACCCTAATACAAACTGTGTCACATGTACAATGCTCCGTTAATGATTTAAACGGCGTTACAGAAAATGACCAAATAAAACACGAATTGCGGAAATAAGGACCATTTTAAACATTCGGTAGAAAATGATGATATTTTAAACATTATGTCAAAATGATGACTATTCGCAACAAATACTACGAAAATGAGGACAAAAAGGTATTTAAGCCTAATATTTATTCTTATTGTTATTATCAAATGTTCATTGTCGTTTAAAATTTATCACATGTATTAAATATAAATACTTTGCACGACTTCTCAGTAATGTCAATATTTTTTTATTATTTGCAGTTTTAGAATCTCAAATTTAGCTTGCTTGCATTTTTTTTTATGTTCTTCAAGTATTTATGAACAGATCAGGTCTTTTTTTATTTTGTAAATGTATGAATTAGATTCTCTGGTTATTTCTTCTAAAATTGTCAAATATCAAAGAATTTATGATGAATTTGAGACATAGAAAAGGTTTTAAAGCTCAGAAAAAGTGAAGTAGAAAACTATTCCACACAAGTTTTCAACCTCGCTGAGTGTGGTGATTGGGTTGGGTTCCAAACTCATCAGCTTCTTCACTCTCTGATCGGAGCTGTTGACTTCTCTTTGCGACCTTCACCACACCATGGCCACTCAACCCACCAACCATCCAAACTCTGTATACGATTTTACCGTCAAGGTTTCTACTTTATCTCTCTTTGCTTTCACTGTAACCTTAAATCGCAATTTTTCTTTTATCACAAGCTTGTTTTTATTTATTTAAGATTACTATACCGTTACTAGATTAGGTTTAAAATCTTGAGTATCACTTAATCTTGTTTTCAAAATCAAAAAAACACCATTTTAATCCTTGAATGAGTAAGATTTGCGAGTTTTTTCGTTCACTAGCAGGATACTAAAGGTGATGATGTTGATCTTGTCACTTACAAGGGAAAAGTATTGGTCATTGTTAATGTTGCTTCCAAATGGTATGCTATCCCTCTTTGCTATTATATATTTCATCGTCGGGAATTTGTTCCCCCTTATATCAATGATTATTCTTTCTGAAGTTGTCATCGCGTGAGAATATTTATAGTTCTTGTTTGGTTGGTATTGTTGAGGCAGTGGCATGACCAACTCAAATTATGTGGAGTTGAATCAACTATATGAGAAGTACAAAGACAAAGGTTTGTAGTTATATAACGCTTCCAGGGCTTTATGTACTTCATTTCTGCAAAATTCAGGTTGGCTCTATCTATGAGTTGTGCCTGTGGAGATTGATTTTGTGATGCTTTACTGTATGAAGCAGAGTGTTTCCTTTTATTATTTTCCGAGTATGTTTTTTATTAATAGATATGGATGAGTTTGATTTGATGGCTTCATTAGGGCTGGAGATTCTGGCATTTCCATGTAATCAATTTGGGGAGGAAGAACCTGGAAGCAATGATCAAATTAAGGAGTTTGTCTGCACTCGCTTTAAATCTGAATTTCCCATCTTTGATAAGGTAGATGAACATATTAGCTCGGAAAGCTTGCATTTAATCATCCAGTTTGAACCCAAATAGTAAAGTGCCAATTAATTTTATTCAGATACTCTATTTCGAATTCCAACTCTTTTGTGATACTTATGCTGAAGATTAAATAGTATGGATTTTGTACGTCTGCAATTTGGTTAATGCTTATCACTGCCCTGAGTGAGATTTCTGGTTACTGAGGCATGAGGTCCATTTTTTTTCTTGGTCATCTATTATCAATATTAAACCTCCTCGTGTGTGGAAAAGAAGGTCAAATAAACATTTTCATCTGCTTTAGTCTCTATATCTGTGAACTTCCAGATTTTTTGAAGAAATCTGACATCCTTTATATATATTCGCCTCTCTGTCACTGTGCTAGATTGAAGTGAATGGGGACAATTCTGCTCCTTTATACAAATTCTTGAAGTCAGGTAAGTGGGGAATATTTGGGGATGATATTCAGTGGAATTTTGCAAAGTTTCTAGTTGATAAGGACGGGCAAGTGGTGGATCGCTATTATCCCACCACATCTCCTCTTAGCCTTGAGGTAAAAATTGCATTCTCTGTGTTTGTTAATATGCTATAAATCAGATGGTTCATGCTTCCTCTAATTCTTATGACAGCGAGACATCCTTAAGCTACTTGGTGTTGTCTGAAGGAGAGGATTCAGCTGGAAGGAGAGGGTGTGATGAACGTCAAAGGATCTTGTATTCACTTTGTTATGTTACCCTACAAAAATCTGATTTTGTGCATAAACGTGTTTTATCAGCTGAACAAGATTTGGTTATTCCCATTGACAACACATGTTGATGTCTGGTCTGGTTATGCATACTTTCTTGGGATTATGGGAGCATAAATCTAGAACATGTATAATCATATGCCAAAATATGAAAAAGTTGTATAAGGTCGGTTGAAGAAAAATTCACATAACTTTATTTGCATACTTGTGTAATTCATGGAGAAGCTCATTGACCGTAAATAACACTGCTTAATAAAATCTACAAGGATATAAAAGCAAATAGGGCTAATTGCGTCTTATTTCCTATGATTCAACTTATTTTTATTACATACAAATGCTTTTACCTTATATAAAAGTAGTCTACAAATGAGAAGTAGAACGGTATTTGTTTTGATGTTTATTGTTGGCCATCAAATGTAGTCGTTACTATCAAACTTTATATAGAATATAAAATCATATTTTTAACAATTTAGGAGATTTTTTTGTGTTGGTAAAATATAAAAAACCCAAATTACAATTAAAGCATACACACGTGATTATTCATTTCAATAAGTATATTCAAGATCTGTTTGTTTGAGCAAAACCGTAGAATGTAGTATTCACAAGGATTTCTCATCACAACAAAAAAGAGCAATCAAAGACCTGATTTGCATAGTAGAGCTTGACCAGGCAACTAAGCCTCTTTGTCTTCTCAACATGTACAAACAGTTCCCTCCAAACTATTTTAACTGATAAAACCAAACAAAACTGTATTATTAATAGAAGTTTTAATAAATAACAATAATACACAACCTAACATTTTGTATACACTATTTATTTTAGCAAATTATAAATAAAAACTTTATCCCTTATCTTTTTCCTTAAAACAATTCTGATACATTTTCAAGTAGTATGCACAACATCACTTCAATGAATAAAAGAAAAGTTCAATGTGACTTGAAAAGAAAAAACTAATCTGGTATGTGTTGAAAAACAAACTTTGTCCAAAAAAAAAAATTGTCAAAGTATCACAGTTCTTTAGGTCCAGCTCAGTCACAATTATGTTCTGTTCAGTTTATTAAGCTGCACACTGTGCAGAGATATTAAATGCCAGGGCCAAGGACAGGCAAATAATTGAGCTCAGTCCACTAAGAAATTGGAGTAATGTGAACCATTATCAGTGGTCCACATCGAGGGATCCCAGAACTCATCAAATTCATCTCGGGAAAACATGCATCCCAATGAATTTTGCTTTGGATTAGAGTGTAGAAAGGGTTAAAAAAAAGTCTTTTATTTGATAAACTTATCAAGTCATCCATCTAAACCCACAAACTTGCATTCAAATTCACAAAGGTACTACACTAATGTAATTGTCGACCAAACATGTGCAATATCATGAACATTTCAACAGACATTTTTCTGGATATACCAAGAATCATCACTTAATCACGAATAAATCATTTGTTGCAGCATGTGTTAGTGCAAACCTGTCACCCAACAAAAGGGGATAACAACAAGCACAGTCACAATGCTCGCAAACTCAAGTTCATGTACAACAGTTATATACAGATTCCTTCCAAGATAAATCCTCACCCACGAGTCAGGTCAATGCCAGTGTGGGTTTGCGTGTTTTTCAGCTCTGCCGGTTGAGATCCAGGCCAAATGTGTGCGCCAGAAGGGAGGTAGTTTTGATTATGACCAGGTGGAGCACTGGCTGGAGTAGCCATCTTGTCATTATGCTGAGGGTGCTCACCACTTTCATCTGTGATAGTGAGCCCTTGTTTAGGCTTTGTCTTTGAGCCACCATACACAAAACTGCACAATACCACCTGTAACAAACCAAGCCTTTCATTCATCTATATACCTTTTAGATTTCAGGGTTATGATGTTGTTTTGTTTTTTGATGCAGAAATTGAGAAGCATATAGTCCCTACACACTTCCCGTTGCTGAACAGGAAACTATAGTAGTATGAACAGGCCTAAGCTACATCAGAAACTGTATTATTGAGCATCCCAATCTCGCTAATATCTATTGTCCCAACCGTTCAATGCAAATTCTTGTTTTGTCATATTGTTTCAGCCTTAACAATGTGAAAAAGCAATTAAGCAAAGTTGATAACAACCAGAACTTCCAATCCAAGCATGGTGTTGAATTAGGATACAGATCATAAATTGGAAGGTTCATTTTCTGAATGGCAAATCGATATGGAATTGAGAATTGTAAGATTCATGATCAATAATAAGCATAATTCTATGAGCCATTTAACAAAAGAAATCAATCCACACATAAATAGCTTTGTGAAGTTAAATAGGTGATAAAGAGACAATTCATTTGCACTTTTCGTGATTGATGTGCAATTAAAACACATTTGATACAATACAACCCACAATCTATATTGCAAAGCATTGCATCCCACTAATCATTCCATACTGATAATCATGCAACAAACATACTGCAGGCTTTAGAAGAATCAAGATACCTGCACTGGGCTCCCAGCAATAAGCACAGCAACACCACCACCAATAACATGACCATCAGGACTAGAAAGTGAAACACTAATGCCACCAGTTCTATTGGAGGGTCCACCATCTTCAGCAACCAAGTAAGAACCAGACAAGCATAGTATTTGGAATCGTCCCTGTAAAATTTATAAAATATAATAAGTTTCCCAGTACATCGTAAGAACGACCTTAGGCAATAGGCACTTTAAGCAGAATACAATTTAGTGCTTTAACCTCAAAAGTTACACTGGCATTGGTAGAAGCAGGCTGTCGTAGAGTGACTGAAGAAACTGTCCCAGTGCCTGACAAAACGCAAAGAGCCCTTGGTCTCTGCTGAGATAACGATAATAACTTTGCCACAATGTCCTGCAACAATGAAAATTGATTGTTCAAGGAACTTCTATATTAATAATTACACTTATTATTTGAAAACCAAATGAGATGTTTATATCAAGCGGCATCATCATCAATCATCAGTATTACATGTATTCAACAAGCATCTTTAAATAGAGAGTAACCTTCACTGATTTATATTTACTATGATAAACTCAGTCACTGAAAATTCCCTCCATGTGTACATTCAATGATTTCCAATTATATAAACCATCCATTTGGATTGCATGTCATAATGAGTAAATTATAATTATGAAATCATTCTGAATAAAAATGAAGGAAAATTATCTTTGGTAGAGAAAGACGGTTTTCTCCCCACTATAGCTTTTAAATATGCATGCTTTTTAGATCTGTGTGAATTATGGACTATCGACCACAAGTCTTCAAATCACATAAAGTATATTTTCCAAATTGAGCAAACTTTTTTTCCTGTGTTGATATCAATTACAACAAAGAGTTTAGAGTTACAACAAAATTAGCCCATAAGAGGAAGCATTTAAGAAAAATACATCCGCTCTAAGGCATACAATGCCCTCAACAACATTTTTCACATTCAGGATGAAGAAAGAGAACAAAATAATATGAAGATCGGTATGGCGTATGAACAGTGTTTATACCTCCCCAACTCCTATAGTGACAACATGAGGTGAAAAGGCCAAGCCTGCTGAACTATTCATCCATTCACCTGCAATACAATAAACAACAGATGTTAAAGGTCCAACAACTTTCAAGAAAATAAGTAAACTAAATACAAAACTATAGCTAGTTACAACTATTAGTCACTACCAAAACATAAAGGTTAAAAGTGTAAAACTTAGCATCTAACTTTTTATTTTAATTTATAATCCATAAATGTGAACTACTGCCTGTAGACAGTGACAACACATGATAAACACCAGAGATCACGATGATGACAACATTAAGCAGTTGTATACGTCTCCAGGAAATCCTTTCATCACAATTACATTTACTTCCAAAAAATTTGGAAGAGGAATTTAAGAATAGCGGGTGATCATATCATAAGAAAAATAATATCAAATAACTAGGGAAACAAAGAAACAGAAATTACCAGTATAATGCATCTAGAAATAGAAAATAACAGCTACACAAAAATAATGCTTTTTAAAATACATTTCAGCAATACCAGAGCACAGCCGTCATCCACCTCTTACTGTTGAATTGCTAATAACGATTTAATAAATGAAATTTAACAGCATGAAACTGACCACAACATTTATCAGAAATTTAAAGCATCTACTGCTGCACCCAAAATCAGAGCACAAATAGTCAAATACTGAACAGTGAATTTCCATCTAGAAATCATTAACCATATTGCACATACTATAAACAAGAAATGAAGATCTTCACACAAACACACCTAATGCAGCTAGCTGTTGCTTCCTTCCAGATCCAGGTGGGCGCCCTCTTCCCTTTTTCTGAGAAAGGGTGGTTGCATTTTCACCCTGGGTGGAGTTAGCGGGGGCAGACATTGGAGACAACCTCAAAGAAACTGTTCCATCAGGACCATATTTACGGGGTCTCCCTCTTTTCTTCTTAACAGGCTCACTTGAAGGTGCCCCACTGCCAATGCCAATGTCATGGTTAAAATTGGCACGACCCTGAGGAGGCTCCATAGAAAATATGGAGCTAGACCCTACAGAACCACCTCCCTGACCCCTTGAATTTGATTCAGCTTGAATGCCAGGGTTTGATAAAGGTCTGAACCCAGGGGCAGCTTGGAACTCCCCTCCACCACTGAGTGATCCAGAACCAGACCCTCCAACCCCTCCTCTATGCATGTAATATGAAGCTGAGCCACCAGAAAATGCCATAACCTCTCTCCCATCCATGCATTTACTTGCTGCCTGTGCAACTACGCCAAAACTCTCCAAAACCTAACTCCTTATACTAACAAATAGGCGAAAATGCTAAAGTGAAAAGACACAAACAATGATGAAAAAATGTGATTTTAACCCCTGAAAAGATAAAATGATCTAAAACACACAGTTTTACATATACTGGTAACAGGCTCAAAGACTCGGCAAAGTGTCTGCTGGAACAAGGGTTTTGTTTACTTATACGAATCTAAAACATCCCCTCTACAAAAAAAATTAAAATTAAAATTAAAAAAAAAAAAACAAAAAAAAAACACCCCTACCCAGTTGAAAGGAACTCAAGACACTATCACCACAGAAAATCCATGAGAAAGCTCACAAGGAAAAATTGTGTTGTGTCTATAAAATAATGTAGGAACCCCAGAAGTTTGGATTCCAGACAGAAAACTCAGACTTGCAAGCTGGCAGTTCAAGGACCTGTCTGAAGTGACTAAGAAAACAAAAAGCCCAGATTTGATATCTAGGGTTTTGACAGAAGAATGCAGGGGGAAAGGGGAAAAAGGACAAAGGGGGTGAGAGTTGGGAGTTGAGAAGGGGAAAGATGAATAAAAATGTGAGCTTTTGAAAGAAAGTGGGGTTAGTGAAGTGGAGAAGTGTGAGTGAAACAGATGGGTGTAGAAAAGGGTAAAAAAAAAAAGAGAGGCTTTGTCAGTTAATTGTGTTGTGCGCATGAGGAAGAAGGCAAAGAGAGAGAGTAAA
>Ga0214543_1000684_pt1 | contig 59513 bp, 48 predicted proteins | sample CNSS2metaG_FD_160094 | JGI IMG/M metagenome (GOLD analysis project Ga0214543, IMG submission 160094) | Root nodule microbial communities from cowpea collected in UCLA plant growth center, Los Angeles, California, USA - CNSS2 | ecosystem: Host-associated > Plants > Roots > Nodule | place: USA...
CAACATTGGATATGAATGAGGATGGGTTATAAAGGTTGGCATGAGATTATGTGCATGATAAATATTACTTGATTGATTGAGTATGATTGGTCTGTGGTCAGTGCGTAATTACATGGGCCTCTAGGTGAGACCTCATGGTCGTGCTTCAGTGGTCGGGACGTAGTTTCATGACCCCTGTTAGTGGGAGTTCATGGTGGTGCCCCATCTATATAATTTGGTAAGGATTCAAGGTAAGGTTGCATCTCGACGCTCTAAGGAGTCAGTTAGTCTCACATAGAGTGGACTGACTCTTGTGGTGAGAGTAGTAGGAGGCCTGAAACTCATTAAGGGCTAACCTTGTGTGGGGGGATTGAGACATTGTAACACTTAGCTCGGGGGTGAGCAGCTCGGGGGTGAGCAGAGAAATCCACCACAAGTGCAAGCATCCACTAAATTCGATTGAATTATATGTATCCGGATGAGTCGTGTCTGAGTCTTAGTGTATTGTTTGAAGAGTCATAACATGATTGGTTGGCATATGCATCTTGAATTGTGAAATTGTATATAACTGTATGGAAAATGATTTTCTACTCTAGCTTACCCTCTTGTTTGTGTATGTTCTGTTGTGTGATTTTCTCTTTTTGCGATGATCATCAAATTGTTGATGTGAGCAGATGTGAGAACTCCCCGTAATCATCAGGGTGATGGAGGTTCCGCTGCATAGTCTACTTGGATTGGATTTCCGTTTGTTTGGGATTTTCCTTAGGGCTATGGCCCATGTATTTTTTGTCTTTGGGCTTTATTTCTGATTACCATTGAGTTATCTTTATACTATGTTATTAGCATTGTGGTGTGCCTTTTTCCTATTCGAATTTCTCTTGGAAAATTGTAAGGAATAGTGTCTATACTCCAGAACCTTACTTCTAATACGGTCCTACGTGACATCCCTTTAATTAACCTTATTAATTAAATGGGGTGTTACAGTATAATTTAAAATGCATTTCTAAAGGTAAATATATTATTAACCCAAAAATTCAATAAACAATTTAAAAACTTCCATATTGACATATCTTAACATTATTTTGATTTTAGAGTCCAACATTTTTACAAATAAACTAATTCAAAATTTTCCTTCATGCAGTGGGAACAAAAAAGAATTAACGAAACAGAAGAAAAAAAAAACACATTAACAAAGAACAACCAATGAGTACAACAATGAACAAGAATTTTCACTGCACGAACACTCGACTATCGTGACTTACGAAAGTTTTATGTTTAACGAGATATATAGAAAAGTTAGGTAAAAAAAATTATAATAAGACAAGAGTATTGGGCTTATAATATTCAATTAGGCGTGGATGTTATCAAAATCATAACATCCATCGAAATTAAGCTTCCATGGTTGAACCTTGGCAACGTAAAATGACGGAATTTAAAGTTTAAAATCACATATATTTTATAAATGTAAGGCTGATTTTGTACCAAGTACTTTTTCGAATAACAACTTTCCAAAATCAAGCATATAGATTCCATTTAGAGATATCAAATTGAATTTTAATTTGTGATTTAATATGAGTCATCATGGTTCTGATTGGGTTTGAAAAATCTTAATATTTTTAAATCTGGATTGAATTAAATTTGGTTCACTTAATCCATGTGCTAAACATGTTTGAGTTGGGTTAAAGATGGTCGACGAACAACAACATTTTATTAACTTTTTATCATTTTTTATAAGGTTTTATTATAATTAGTTACTAGTTTTAATTATAAGAGTTCACAATTTCATCTTGTTAAATATTGAAATATCTTTTAATAATGTTTGAATAGTTTGTATGTTTAATTCATTTCTTTATTAAGTTATATATGTTGATACTTTAATTTTTAACTACTATGTTTATAACAATATTTGGAGTTAAGTGAACATTTTTATCCTACTATTACAAAAAATAATCAAGTCAATTCACTTTCATTATATTCTAATAAATATATAAAAAAATTACAAAAGCAAAACTTTTGTAAACGAGTCAGACCACTAATTCACCAATTCATGATGGGTCGAGACATTTTTGACTCATTACAAAGTGAGTCAGGTTGAACTGATCCATTTTAGTCTAACTTGTGGTAAGTCGACCTATATATGTCAGGTTGATTACTTTGTGTTGTATGGAGTGTTTTATAATATTCAAAAAGGCATCTTGATGTTGTAGCCTCACCCGAAATCACTAAGGGTGGCAAAACAGGTTAGCCCGCTCCTTCCTTGGCCCGCCAAAAACGGGTCGGGTCAGACTAGCTCACCAATAGAAAATGGGTTGGATATTGCAACCCGCCTTGTCTAAGGAGGGACCAACGGGCTGGCCCACCACTTTTTTTTTTAATTTTTTTTCAATTTTTTTTATAAAAGTTTTTTATATATAAAAATTATTTTATATAATACATAAAATTTATTTATTTTAATTATTTAAAATTTTTAAACATAATAAAATAAAATAAAAGGTAGTCGGGCTAGGCGGGCTAGGCGGGTCGGGCCACAACGGGTTGGCGGGTTGGAAACTCCAACCCGACCCACCTTTTTTTTGGTAGGCTAGCGGACCAGCTCGGTAGGCCTAACTTGCTTTGACATGCCTAGAAATCACACAGAGAAATCAAAGTGTGATGTGTTGGCAAAAGCAATACAAGTCTAAATACTGAAGCAAGATTTTGATAATGATGAAAGAAGCCTGAAAGCCATCTGGAAGTCAATATGAAGAACATGTGTTGTTATGTTTAAAGCTATCTTGTAAAGTGTAATTAGAATAGTTATAATCAATATTGCACAAAGAAAATTTTGGTATTTCTCGAAAAATCAAAGTGATAATCTATTATCAGTTAGAATAATCGATTATCCTGAGGTGAAGCATTTTTTTCAAGAAAACACTAGAATAATCGATTATCACCTCTGATAATCGATTATCTGTTCAAAAATTTGTTTTTCATAAAACACACTGGAATAATCGATTATCACTAGTGATAATGATAATCGATTATCCTGGTTAGTGGGGCGCGACTGTTCAATTTTTGACCTAATTTTTGGAACCCCTATTTAAGGAACATCAGAGTTACTTCTCACTAACCTTTTTGAGAAGCTAGAGTGCTAGTGTTGTGACTGCAAGAGAGTTCTCTGAGTGTTCTCAAAAGAAGCTTTGAAAAACCTAGTGTGGGTAGAGCGATAACTTTTCCTTAGAGGTGTTCTAGGAGATTGAGTGATGCTGTTGTTGCTAGGAAAGCTAAGGTCAAGGTTCTCTATGTGATTCAGAGAAAGGTGTTCATCTCTTGTGTGTTCAAGAAAGGTGTTTTCTTTCCTTACTCTTTTATTATTTGATTGTAAATCTGATATTTGTTAGTGATTTAGTTAATCTCGTTTTTGAGAGATTAACAACTGAACGTAGGGTCTTTTGATCTGAACCAGTATAAACACTTGTGTTCAATCTTCTTCTCTATCTCCTTATTTCATCTACTATTACGTTTAAAGGAATTAATATTTGATTTAATTGATAAAATTTTGGAAAAATTTTAAAGTATTAATTTTACTACTTAAAACCAATTCACCCCTTCTTGGTTTTTGTCCAAACGCTTAAACATTCCGCTGCACGATACCAACATGATGTTTTTGTGGACATGTGAAGCTTTAATAACTCTTCAATCCGCAAAAGGTGGGCTTCATCAATAGAACTTTTTGTTTCATCTTCTGCATGTTTAGGCCTCCAAGATCTTCTCCACCTAACTCATTTATACTATTTTCCTGCTCGAGTTTTTTTGGCTACATGTGATGGGATTTTAACCCCATCCATCACCTATAAATAGGTGTTCTTATGCCTCTCCAAAATCATCTTCAAGTGTGTATCAATCTTTCTCACCTTTTTCTTTCATTCTCTTGTTCCTCCTCATTTTCCTTTATTATCCTGAGTTTAATTATTTACTATTTTTAGAGTTCTTTGTTAGTTCTGAGATTCTCAAAAAATTTAAGAAGTTCCTATTGTATCTTAGGGGTCTTGAGCGACACACTACGGATAAGTCCTTAAGGGCAGTGAATATACACGTCTCAAAAAGTCCATCTAATTTATGTTTTCGTCAGTTTTAACAACAATCTTAAGGACTTATAGCTGATATCAACAACAACAACACAAATTCTGAGCATCAGAACATTGTTTTCAGAACTCAAACAATCTTTGCAAATACATTTCTAGAAGTCTAAAAAATTGATGTCTTTTTCAGTCAGAACTTCTAGTGATGACAAGAACGTGTTATTAGCCTCTTAGAGATGTATGAAGTTGCTTTTGCACTCACATATTCAAAACCTGACTCCACTATAACTTCAAAACAAGTTGAAGACTTGATTTATGCAAACAATGTATGCCGACATACCTTACTTAGTGCCTTGTCTAATGACTTGTTCGATGTGTATTGTTCCTATAAGGAAGTGGAAGACATTTGAGATTTGTTGATTCTAAAATACATTGTCGAATATGTCGTAAGATAAAGATTCGTAATAGGGAACTACTACCGTTGGGAGATGATTGAAGGTAAGTACATAAAGATCCAAATTAATGAGTACCATAAGTTGCTTGAAGATATCAAAGCACAGAACATAATTCTACCGGATGAGTTCATCTTAGAGCTTCTGATCGAGAAAATACCATCATCATGGACCGACTATAAACAACAACTAAAACACAAGCATAAGTAAATGTCGCTTCCAGAACTCACATTACACACATCATAATTGAAGCTACCAACAAGAAGGAGTGTGTTACTACAAGGGCCAAAGGTTTATTTGTAAAAGCAAATATGGTAGAAGACAACCCAACTTTTAAAAAGATGGGAAATTGCATCGTATGTGGAAAACTGGGCCATCATGCACATTAGTGCAAACGTAGAGTAAGAAATGGGTGGTGTATGATTTGCAACATACACTTGATGAAATCACCTATATAAGTGTTGAGTGAGGCCGCTTGCATGAGATCTTGGCATGATCTCTAGAGCACTCATGAATACCGGGCACACACATGACCTAGTAAGTGCAACACAACGATAACAACAAGGATTGTGGGGGTGTATTATGATTGATAACTATTAACAGACATTAAGTGTTTTGGTTCATATAGTTCGCTATACCAACTACACTGTGTTAACTTTCTCGGTCTAGGACTGCTTCATATAGCTTGCTATACCAGCTTTAATGCTTTACATCCTATGTGAGACCCAAGATTTTCTTCTTCTTTCTTTCTATCTCTTACCTTTTACAATATGTGGGCGATTTTTGTATAAAGTGTTTTATAATATTGCAAAAGGCGTCTTGTGGTTGTAGCCTCACCTGGAATCACACATAGAAATCAGAGTGTGATGTTGTTGTGGACATATGGAGCTTTAACAACTCTTCAATCTGCAAAAGGTGGACTTCATCAACAAAACTTTTTGTTTCCTCTTCCGCACGTGTAGGCCTTCGAGATCTTTTCCATCTAACTTAGTTATGTTATTTTTTTGCTTGAGTTTTTTGGCTACGAGTGATGGGTTTCTAACCCCATCCATCACCTATAAATAGGTTGTCTTATGCCCATCCAAAATCATCTTCAAGTGTGTTTCAATCTCTCTCACCTTTTTCTCTCATTCTCTTTTCCTTCCTCCTTTTCCTTTATTATCACGGGTTTAATTATTTATTCTATTTAGAGTTATTTGCTAGTTTCGAAATCCTTGAAAAATATGAAAAGTTCTTGTTATATCTTGGGAACCTTGCACGATATACCACAAATAAGTCCTTAAAGGCAGGATAGTAAATCTACACGTATCAAAAAATCCATCCAGTTCGTGTTTTCATAAGCTTTTACAACACTTTAACATTTATTGTACACTTAAAAGATAGAGTGACCTCAATATATAAAATATGAAGTTGTTCACTTGAAAATGTTAGGAGACCATGGGAAAGGAGTGATTTCTCTTATTCCTTTCAAACTTGTGAAGATTAGATGATAAGATGGCTTGAACGAGTTTTTTCATAACTATTTTAAATAGAAGAAAAATAATTAGAATTAACTTCTTTATATACTAAAATTAGTTTATAAATAAATTAATTTACTGTAATTCTTTTATGTACGTAGGGTAGTTTAGTTTATAAGAGTGTTTATTTCATTTTGTTCCCTTATATTTCTTCACAAACAAATGTTTAAACAAAAATTTGTTTAACGACTACAGTATTTTACATTTCATAAAAAAAAAATATCATTATATATTATGAAATAAATGTCAGAAACAACAATAACGACTACAATATTTGGAAAAAATGAAAATAAAAAATTACCCGTGAAAAAAAAGGACTAAAACTAAACGTCATTTGACATAAACGTATTTAATTTTCTAAATCAGTTATCTAAACTCGTCACAAAAATAATTATTTTAAATTATAGAAATGTATTATTTTACTATTTCAATTAGAAAATGTATTAAATTATTTTGTTTAACAAAAGTAATTTCCGTTCAATAACAAGTCATGATTATAACTTCTTTAGATATAATCACTTTTCAGCTTTTAATTTATGATTTGTGTATAGAACAGTGATGATAAACTTTTGATAATGTACACGTAATAGTATTTTAACGAATGAAAGAAAGATTTAATATAATTTAAAAAGAGAGGAAAAAAAGTTTGATGTGTGTTAAAAAACAAATTTTGTCAAAAAAAAGTTTTATCAAAGTATCATAATCTAACAATTTATTATTACACTAATATTTACATAAAAATATTTAATTAAAGGAAAAAGTAAATCCAAAAGAAGAATAAAAAATGAATGAGATTAAAATACAGTATGTATTTAGAGATTAGAAAAATTTTATTTACAATTTGTATTTTAATTCCAAGAAAATGCTCCTTAAATTTTAAAATATGTAGTTTATATAGAACATCTTTCATGTCTAATAAAATGAAAAATTGATCTAGAATTAGTCAAATTTTATCAATATTAACTTTGTTTCATCGAGATATTTCTTCTAAATATCTTGTTATTGGTCTTGATATATTTTTCTCTTGAAAAAAAGATATATTATATCCTAAGTTATGTCTATCTTTATTATTCGAGCTTTGATAGTATTATATTCTTTTTATATATTTTTCAAATTTATCATTATCTAAATTATCTTAATTTTATTACATATTTTTTTAACATTAGTTTTTGAATTAATTTCTTCATTAATAATTATGCGATTAAATATTTTTTATTTTATTTAATATTATGATAATTTTTAAATTTCGTATCACGATTTTAAATATTTTTAATGTAGGTTAACTTATGAATTTATATAAATTCTTTTTTCAAATAACAATATTGCAATAATGACTGATTGATATATAACATAATAATGAATAATATGTAATTAGTTAAATTGACTAATTGGCATAAATGTCGCCTGACATAATTTATTTTTAAATAAAAAAGTCAAATTAAATATGTTTAAAATAATAGAATAAAATTAAAAAAATCATCACAAAAAAGAACCTATTTAACTTAATTATTTTATACAAGAATTATTATTATAAAATCAATATAAAAGAAAGTCTGGTGAGAAATATTCTAGCGTAGTTTACCAGTTTGACAGTGCGTGTGGTGGAAGCACTACAAGAAAATGCTTCATTAGTAACCAATTTTAGTGACCAAAAGTTGTTAGTTACTATAATTACTAATTTATATACAAGTTTACAAAGTAAAAAAATTATTGGTTACTAAAATAGTTACTATTATGAATAAAAAATTATAATTGGTCATTAAATTGGTTTTTAAAATTAGCTACCATAGTTTTGGCTACCAAAGAAAACTGATCACTAAAAATTAGCTACCTAAGTTTTGGCTACCAAAATAACTTAGTTACTAAATTGCTCTCTAATTAATTAGTGACAAATTTAGTGACCAATTATAATTTTTTATTTATATTAGTGACTATTTTAGTAACCAATAAATTTTAATTTTGTAAATTGGTATCTAAATTGGTCAATATAGTGACTAACAACTTTTAGTCACTAAAATTGGTTATTAATAAGACATTTTCTTGTAGTGAAGTGATGATTGATGGTGAGACGGAACCCACACTTGCATGTGGTGGATTCAGTGAGGTGTGCACTTCTATAAATAATACAAATTAAGAAAAGGGAAATGATAGTTTAACTCAAATTTTTTTACCCATTTTTAACTCAGTGACGTGGCAAGCTGATATGGAATTTTTCTTTCATTTACAATTATATTGAAATGGATGACGGTGTCAAATGTAAAATGCACTAATAAGAGAAAATGAAAGGCACGCGTGATAAGCATTCGAAAGAGAAAACTAGGGTTTGCTCGTCTCTCTTGCTTGCTAAAAAAATCGGTCCTCCCTTACCCTCACTGTCATCTTTTACATTCATACACACAACATTGAAGAGGTGGAGCACGAGACCTACCCATAATCTCCTTTGTCAAAGATTAGCTGCCACTTTGACAACATTTGTCAAAGCTTCTCATCTGGTGCTGATAGTGCTATCTATTCGCAGGGTCCAACGAGAGAGCAACTATTTCACCACAACATCTGTTTCACTCCACGCACCACACCACTGAGAGTACTCCTCTCATATCCCAAGACTGTCTACCGAAGCTCACATCCTCTCATTGCTGCGTCGACGATAACCGTTTTCCCCTGTTGCTTCTACTGTGAGGTCTTCTTCTCTTTGTTTCATCTTTTGTTGGTGTTGTTCGGGTTTTAATAATACTCATTGGCAAGCATGTTTCCCGTTTTTTATTTTGAGAGATTTGGGAACTCCTATTTAATGGTGGTTCGTATAGTTGTGTATTGTGTGCGTCGAAGGAATCTCGTGTTCTGACTTATTTTACTGGTGTAGTTTTGATTGGACGACTAGTTATCTTAATCTTTGTCTAAGTATCTTTCTCTTTTTCTTCTTATAAATCATGGTTATCCTTCAAAATGTCATCTTTTTTGGTAGGGTGGTGGTTACTTGGGTGATGTAATTATTCACTTGGGGTTGAACGAAAGGGGGCAAACTTGGGCTTCTAGCTAAGAGTAAGTGAAAGAATATTCCCAGGTGAAGGCTCTTTCTAATGTTATGATTTTCAAAGGATACATTCATCATTTGTTCATTCTCTTCTTCAATTTATGATTATCATTCTTTTATACTTTTACTTTTTTTCGATGAGTCAAGAAGTTATCCAAACTTATTCTTATGAGATCTAATGTAATGTGCTTGAATCAAATGTTATTGGAATTTTCATTTTATTTTTCTAGTTTTTCTTCTGTTGATTGGTGTTTTTTTAAACAAATATTGGTACAATTTTGGAGAAATCCAAGCTAAGTAATGGGTATCTTGTACATAGGTAAGATCCTTTGGAAGATGAATGCAGAGCAAAGTGTTTGGAGAATTTTTCTTTGTGTGGTCTTCGCATATGACAAAGGCATTGGATGCATGGTTTGGAGTTGTGACTTGATTGACATACAAAAATTCTCAAGTGGAGGGGTCAGTGTTTAGTACCTTTAGCACTTAACAATTGAATTGCTTAGGCCTGGATTACCTGCTTGACTTTTTGGTAATTTTACTCATTTTTAGTTTTAAGCTCAAACTAATGTTTTATGTGAGCATTAGCATGCATTTTTGTATGTTTAATGACAATATAGATGCATGATGATGTTACTAACAATTCTCGAACTAATATATGGGAGAATGAACTATGAGGAATTTTGTGCAATGATGAGAAGTAGGATGCCACAATAGGGATAGGCAACTAATCCACTGATTGGTTTTGTAGTGTTTGTAGTGACTTATTACTGTTGTGTGAGTTAATTCATGCTAGGCTTGTTTACTGACACTTTCTTTATAGAAATGTTAGATGAGCTTGATATTAATGTGTATTTATGCAGTTTTTGTGGTGGTTGTTAGGTTTCAGCTTTTCTGTCACATAATTTTTTAGAGGTCACACTACACTTCTTCTGCAGATTTAGAAACTGAGATATCTATTGTGATTGGGTTTTGTTCCCATTTGAGTTTTCCATTTTATGTGGATGCAACTTTATTTAAAAATACCATATCTTGATGACATTGTTAAAGACCTCATTATTAAACTCAATTTGAAATAAGTTTAATTTACTTTGTTTACAAAGAATTTGCATCTTGCTAATATAACTTATGTATCAGGAACTCTAGTGATATTTATGATGTCAATGTCTTCATGAAAAGCATGGAAGGAGTGTTCATAGTGGGATAGGATCTTTTTTCTCGCTCATCAAGGCATAAAATTGTTCCAGTAAAGGCTCCTGAATGGGGTTACAGAAGACTATATGGTCAAACATGTTGAACCTATTTATTGTTCATGAGACCTTGATCCGAAATTTTATGTGTAGTCACTATTTTCTAACAAATGAAGCATTAATTATTATGTATGATATATGCATCATGCCTTTTACTCTATCCTAATGTTTTTATGAATCCCACAAACACTTTGGTTGGACTAATAAAAGTATACTTCAATGTAATTCGGAAATACTTTAATCATAACTAAAATTCAATATGACATGAGTTTGTGGAAAGCATGAGATGAGACGAATATGTAACCTATTGACATTTCATGGTCATAGAAAAACATTACTTTACTAGTGCCCGTAACAAATATGTTAAACATGACTTTATTTTGTACAAAAAATCTAAAACAGAAAGACAGTTACTACTGAAGATAAATTAAGTTAAGTAAAAGTATGTTAAGTTTTTTACCGCTATAGGCTTGGTTAATGTATATCAAAATATAACCTACTTAATTAAATAATCTTGAATTAAATAACTTGTGCCCTTAACAAGTATGTTAAACATGACTTTGTTTTGTACAAAAAGTCTAAAACAAAGAGATAGTTACTACTGAATATAAATTGTGTTAAGTTTTTTACTACTATAAGTTTGGATAATGTGTATCAAAATATAACCTACTGAATTAAATAACTCATTAACATTCCATGTTGGAAGAAAACCATTATTCGTGTCCCAAATTTTTGTACAAAAAGAACCTAAGTGATTTTCTGTGTGCAATTATATGGCTTTTTGTTTGTAAGATTTTGTACGCAAAGGTAGGATTTTGTACATAAGAAGGTTGTACTTATGTAATTAAGTAGTTTCCAAAATAGTAAATGGTTGCTCTCAATACGCTGTTAATTTTCATTAGTTAATTCACCAATTTAACAGTTCACTGCCACCACAAAAGCACATTTTAAAGACACATACTCCATAGCACAATACTAGTGAAAGACGTAAGTGTTTTTCTGTGTACAATTATGTCTTTTTGTTTGTAAGATTTTGTATGCAAACGTAAGATTTTGTACATAAAAAGGTTGTACTTATTGAATTAAGTAGTTTCCAAAATAGTAAATGGTCGCTCCCAATACGCTATAAATTTTCATTAGTTACTTCACCAATTCAACCATTCACTGCCACCACAAAAGCACAATTTAAAGACACTACATAGCACAATACTAGTGAAAGACGTAAGTGTTTTTCTGTGTACAATTATCTGTCATTTTATTTGAAAGAATTTGTATGCAAACGTAAGATTTTGTATTGTACTTATTCAATTAAGTAGTTTCCAAAATAGTAAATGGTCACTCCAATATGTTATTAATTTTCATTAATTACTTCACCAATTCAATCGTTCATTGTCACCACAACAACACATTTTAAAGACACACTCCATATCACAACACTAGTGAAAGACGTAAGTGTTTTTCTATGTATAATTATTTGTCTTTTTTCTTCGTAAGATTTTGTACATAGAGTTGTGCTTATTCAATTAAGTATTTTCCAACACGATTTTAATTTTCATTAATAGATTCACCAATTCAACGTTCACTGATACCACAATAGCACATGTGAAATGCTACTCAATTCTTAATACCACATTAGTCGTGACAAAAGTAAGTGTCTTCTTTTGTACAAATAATTGTCTTTTTCTTGGTGACATTTTGTACACATGGTCATGCTTATTCAATGAAGTAGTTCCAATAACACCAATTGGTTGCTCTCAATACACTATTAATTTACATTAGTTGTTTAACTTACTCATCCATTCACCGGAAAAAGCACATCTTAAAGTGAAAAAATGTCTTTTTGTGCATAAAATTTTGTACGTAAAAATAAGATTTTGTACATAAGAAGGTTGTACTTATTCAATTAAGTACTTTCCAACATAAAAAATGGTCACTCCTAATGATAAACGTAAGTACCTTTTTGTGTACAAATAATTGTCTTTTACTTGATGACATTTTGTACACGTGGACTTTCTTCCTCTCTTAATATTAAATATGCCATTTTTCCAGACTTTTTGTACAAAGGAAATTGTATGACTAAACTCTTTCATTATGTAGTATAAAATGTATTATACATTTTATGTCATATAAAGTAATTTAAAATCTATAAATAATTATAACCTTACAACAAAAATCACACTTTCTTCATTTATTGTACCAAAGTCTTCAAATAAAAAAAATACAATATTGAAAGATGTTATCCTATTGGACAAATTATACATTCAAAGTCATTTTCCTAATCATCTTAACTTTTTCTGTTTCCATCACTTGATCATCTTCATCAACTTAATTTATTTTATGTTTTGTTTTCGTCACCTGATCGTCTTCCAAAGATGGCACACCACTTCCAATATATTATCTGCAATACATAAAGAATATAAATAATTATTCATTATAATTTTTACATTTTAACTACATAGCTTATAAAAAAATTGCACCGTAGTTATTATTTTGTGCATGCCTACAAAACCTATAATCCAGCATAAGGGAGTACTAGTTTTCTTCTAAAAAAATGCACCCATCCATCTAAAAAAAGTACCTATTATTCTAGTCTTTTTGCTAATTGGAAATAAATTATTCACACAATCTCAAATTTCACTTTTCACAACCATGTTATATCAAATTTTAACCAAATGATTATATTTTTTTCTAGTAATAATAGCAATATTTTTATATTTCCTATATCACTGCATCGTTACTTTATATCCTATTTTCTCTAATACTTTTAATCTAAACCATTTCAATTCAGAATATATTATTTCCTTTATTCATTTTTGGTTTATTAATTACAATATTAAAAAATCAAAATTATAGTAATTGACACTTATAGTACTGCACCAATCTTAATTATCACGTAAAAATATGATTCCAAACAAATAATATTTATCCACTTAAAAATTGTACCTAATAATAGAATTATGCACCATGATTTTATCATCTATTGGATTTCCAAATTCACAATTTCACACATTCAATACAAACCTATCTGTTACCACCTCAAGTCCAAACATTCTAAGTATGTGAACTTCAAACATCAACCCAAAGAAAAAAAATTGACACACCTCTTATGGAATAAGAGGGGTTTGGAAACCCACTATAAGTATCTTTCCTACCATCACTCAAATCTCTGTGATTGTTTCAAGTCCAAAAAAAAATAGTACCCAAAAACATGCAACCTATAGAAATTCATTATCACCGTACACACTCCAACACTAAAGCATGAAAAGAAAACACATACTTTTGAAGCTTGTTAAGGATTAACTTCCACGATTCCTAACAGTAAAATAAAATAAAAACAAAAAAAAAAATGTAAATTGATAAAAACACGAAAGATGATGTAGAACAAAATCATCCTTTGCAATCTTAGTGTATTAACTTTATTGGGCTAAAATTCTGGTTTGATCCAACATTTCTATCAACAATCTTATACATTTGTAGCTTCAAAATGTCCATTTAACCAAATTGAAGATTATAAATATTTTATAACATCTACATATAATCTTTAAGGGGTGAGATTTTTAAGCATTGTTGTAAGTTCCAAAACCATTAAAATAACCATGTTGGTCTCAACCTCAACATGGTATCCAACAAATCCGTTCAAGCTGCATTTTTGCCTGAGGACTCAACCAATAAGCAAAACCTGAGTTTGAAGAGAAATAAAGTGACATAAGCATGGGTTGATTATGATTTATCAAAGCAAATGTCGCCCACACAGCAAATTTCACCAACACCAAAGCCAATATCCAAAAAATTTCAAAAAGGAAATTAAAATAAAACCAAAAATTTCAAAATGGCATGGAAACCTAAACTAGAAATTTCAAAAACGGCATCAAAACCTAAACCAGAAATTGCAAAAATTTCATGCTCACCTGTTATGAAACACTACTTGCGACCAACAGAAACCAACTCGAGGGTAAATGGGGTGGAAAGAATCGACAACAACAACCACCATAGAATATGTGCACTACAAAGGAAAAGAAGGAAAAATACATCAGAAATGACATTTATCGAAGAAGCCGCAATTGATGGTGTCGGATGACGACGGAGGTTCTGATAAATGACGTCAAAGCGGTGGCTATTTCATGGGAAGGGGGCACGGGCTAGGTTCCACATTCTGTCTATACATTTGTATGTACGAGAAACAGAAGATGATGGTAAGGGAAACGAGGACCAATCTCTTTGAGTGTGCAAGTGAGAGTGAACCTCAAACCTAATATTCTATCACGCGCCCCTTCATTTCCCTGACCAAACACGCAATTCATTTGCCCTGGTTGATCATTCAAAAATAATTGTAAAAGAAAAGAAAAATTCCATATTAGCTTGCCACGTAACTAAGTTAAAAATGGGTAAGAAAATTTGGGTTAAAGTATCATTTCCCTTAAGAAAAATACTGTAATATATCAGGCGCGCCCGAACTTAGTTTGACTTGCAGCTCATCTATGGTCGGCCTAAGAACGTCTCAGGGCCCACCAATATGGTAAAATAGCAGGGCATCACAACGGTAGGATGACCTCAACAAGCGGTATTGGCGGAAGAGATATCCCAACGGAAAGCTATTTCTCATGTGGCGGAACCACTTCGTCACGTGATCGGATTTCCAAGGAAAACACTCGGTAAAGTCGAGATTAGTTGGCATAAAAGGTCGGGGCCAAGCTACGAGAGGCAACATTTATTTTTTTGGCTCTTGCTAGCACTTATTCGGTATATGATTGGTTATAACGTCGGTGAATCGATAACATCGTTTTCAAGAACAATTGGCGCCCACCGTGGAGCCTCGGTAAAACAGATTCACAGGCCCTAAAAGCGACTCAACGTACACAATGGTTAAGAGTCCGGGACCGAGTTCAACTCATCAAACCAACCATACACAGGATGCTCAACCTGATCCGACCACTAAGGAATTGCTGTCATCGCCATGCTGAGGAGGCTAGCACAGAACATGTTACTGCTCCACAAGAAACGAATTAGGCCCAGCGACAAATGAACGAAAGACTCCGAGGTCAGGACGCCCTCCAACGAACCAACGGGGACCTTTTGAGATGCATACAGACGAGAGATAAGCATGAACGGGGTCGGTGCCTTGAAATCGTCGTACCCGACGAGGGATATCCCCTCTTTGCTCCCATCATGGCCGAGGCTGTCCCACAGTAGTTCATCGTCTCGAAGATTCCATCTTTCTCGAGAAGTATGAACCCTGAAGCACATCTCAAGGCATTCAACGCTCAAATGTTGATTTTAGGAGGTAACGACGCAATACGCTGCAAGGCTTTCGTAGGCACGCTCTCGGGAACCGACTTTAAAATGGTTCAGCAGTCTGCCATGTCCCTCCATCAAACCATTTACTGTATTCACTAGAACATTCCTAGAAAGGTTTGAGGCTAACATGGTCAAGGTGTCGAATGTGGCAAACCTTTTTGACGTAAAGCAGAGCTCGAATGAAACCTTGAGAGACTACCTGAATCGTTTCTGTGATGCATGTACATGTATTATGAGCCCAAATGAAAAAATCTTGGTAGATGCATTCCTAAAAGGTTTAAGGGCGAATTCATTCAGCGAATCCCTTGTGCGGATTCCTGCGTTGTCATTGTCGGAGATACGACTTCGAGCAACTACACACATAGAAGCGGAGGATGTGATGAGACAGAAGCGACGATAGGAGAAGAGTACTACAAGGGGCTCGAAAACTTGAGACATAAGGCGTACCTATGACGATTCTTTGACCAAAAGACCCGACAAGAGGTATGCTCCTTATGTGGCACATGCGTCGGCTACTAGGCCATGCCGCGGAGCAAAATCCAATAGGCGACAAGAGCCACCCAAGATCAGACCTCAAGCAGAAGCCCTCGTCGACAAAGAAATCGCAAAGGCCTTCAGATGGCCTGACCTTACCAACCGAGTCCTAAGAAGAAATATAAAAGAATGGTGTGCATTTCATCGAACTTATGGACATCATACCTAGCAATGCCTCACATTGGGCAACCAATTGCAGAGACTGAAAAGAGGAACCCGAGAAAGAAAGTACACCCGTGAGCATGACCAGCGTAAAGAATCCATCAATCATGAAGGAAGGTCCGACCATGTGTCATCGGTGCTGGGAGATCTAAATACCAAAGCCGAAGGTTTCGCTGGTGGAGGAGTCACATCTGCCAGCAGAAAGAGATACACAAGAAGTGTGATGGCAGCCTTGGTAATGTGGCAGAAGAGGACCCTACCAGCTATCACATTCACAAATGATGATCGGAAAGACGTCATCCCCTACGAAGACGACCTAGTAGTGGTATCCATAATCGCTATGGGTAGACGCATCCACCGAGTCCTGGTCGACCAGGGAAGTTCAGCCGATGTCATGTTCTGGGACGCCTTCACAAGACTGGGAATTCCACAGGATCAATTACGGCCTTTGATTAAGTCATGGTTGGCTTAGTTGGGGACCCGTAGAGGTCAGGGGGTACACCGATTTGAGGACAACGTTCTCGGATGCGGAAGCAGCAAAGATAATAGTGGTACGATACATAGTCGTGAAAGTATCGTCCTCATATATTATACTCCTGGGTTGACAATCTCTCAACCGACTGCAAGCAATTGTCTCAACAACCCATCTAAAGATGAAGTTCCCAACAGACGACGATCGCGTCGTCACATTGAGGGTTGACCAAGTCGTGGCTTGGAAATGCTATGAGAATAGTTTGAAGTTACGTAGACCTATGTATGCCCTATCCTTGCTCAGGTATAAAGAGGGTAGCACACTTGATTTCGATATGAGGATTGGTAGAGACGATAAGAGACCCCAACCCGTAGGAGAATTGGAAGAAATCAACTTGGGAGAAAACAAAAAGGTAAAGATCGGTGGTAATTTGGATTCGGTGATCCGAGCCGAGCTAACTGAGGTTTTGCAGAGGAATAAAGTCTCCTTTGCTTGGTGTGCCAACGACATGGTGGGGATTAACCCTGAAGTCATAGCTCAACAGCTAAATATCGACCTGCGCGCCAAGCCCAAGATACAGCGAAGAAGAAAAATGGCACCCAAAAAACTAATGGTGATCAAAGAAGAGACCAACAAGCTCCTATCACTTTGACTCATTCGGGAGATCCAATACCCTGAATGGTTAGCCAACGTGGTCATGATGAAAAAAATCTAATGGCAAATGGAGGATGTGCGTAGATTTTTCCGACCTCAACAGTGCTTGTCCGAAAGACTCATATCCGTTGCCCAACATCGACATGATGGTAGATAACACTTCGGGATGTAGGCTACTCAACTTCATGGACGCATACTCTGGGTACAATCAGATCAGCATGCACCCGGAAGACGAGGAGAAAACAACATTCATGGGAGGCAACTACATACTGTTATAAGGTCATGCCTTTTGGCCTTAAAAACGTCGATGCCACTTATCAACGCCTGATGGATCGGATCCTGAAGCCATTGCCTAGACAAAGAGTACAAGCATATGTCGACAACATGGTGTGACTTCCACCGAGGCCAAAATGCACTCTGCTAACCTCGATGAACTATTTGCGACCATAAACATTTATGGACTGAAGCTTAACCTAGACAAATGTGTTTTCGAAGTAAAAGCGGGTAAATTATTGGGTTTCTTACTCACAGAAAGGGGAATTGAAGCCAACCCTGATAAATGCGTGACAATCCTAAACATGAAAAGCCCAAGCAACGTCAAGGAAGTGCAACGGTTGACAGGGCGTATGGCCGTCCTGTCAAGATTTCTGCCGAGGGCCGGAGAAATATAAAAGGGAAAGAATTTTCAATGGACAGACGACTGTGAGCAGGTTTTCTTACAGCTTAAGGAGCATCTTTGAGTGTCTCCAAAAGGACATCTGTACTTTGAGTGTCTCCAAAAGGGAAAGAATTTTCAATGGACAGACGACTGTGAGCAGGTTTTCTTACAGCTTAAGGAGCATCTTTCGAGCCCCCCGATCTTGTGCTGACCCTTGCTTGGTCCAGCTCTGAAGTTATACGTGATGGTCACCAGTAGGGCCATAAGCTCGACCCTCATGCAAGATCAGGGAGAAGAACAACGACCATTTACTTTGTCAACAAGACTTTGCGAGGCGCAGAAATCCGATATCAAAAAATTGAAAAGGTGGCCCTAGCCGTGGTGATTTCCACGCGGAGACTACGCCATTATTTCCAAGCACATTTCGTCATAGTCATGATCAATCAACCGATAAAATAGATTCTCCAAAAACCTGAGGTGTCTGGACGTCTTGTTAAATGGGCCATCGAACTCTCAGGATGCGATATCTCTTTCGAGCCTCAATGACCAATTAAAGCTCAGGTGTTGTTCGACTTCTTGGCTAAATTAACTCTACTGACGATCGAGGAAGAAAAAACCGAAGAATGGGTTCTATCAGTTGATGGAGCGACGAACTCGAAAGGAAGCAGAGTTGGGATCATCTTGGAGGACCCACAAGGCGCCTTGATAGAGCAGTCGCTTCATTTTGCTTTTCGAGCAAGTAACAACCAAGCAGAATACGAAGCCCTCATAGCCGGCATGCTTCTTGCTAAGAAATTAGGCGTCAAGGAGTTGACGGCAAAAAGTGACTCCCTACTCGTCACAGGACAAGTTTCAGGGGAGTATCAAGCTAAGGACCCTTTACTCTCTTGATACTTGGACTTTGTCCGAGCTCTAGTAGTCAATTTCAGTTCATTTAAATTGATACATGTACCACAAGACCAAAACTTGCGTGTTGATCTCTTGTCTAAATTCGCAAGCTCCTCCCGACCAGGACGCCAAAGGTCTGTGATACGAGAAACACTAGTAACACCCAGAGTCGCAGATATCGGATCAGGCGTCACAATGTGTTCAATCAGCACCGACCAAGGGGTCGAACCCCCTTCAAGCTCATGGTTGACTCCCTACTTATCATACTTGATAGAAGGTCGCCTTCCATCCGACCCCATCGAAGCTCAAACAATCTAGAAGAACGCGACCAGATATTTAATCATAGAGGGACGCCTCTTTCGCTGAGGATTCAGCCGACCACTCCTCACTTGCGTCATATCGGAGGAAGGGACCAAGTTAATGACCGAACTTCATGAAGGAATTTGCAGTAGCCACGTCGAAGGTAGAGCGTTATCACTCAGAATCTTACAAGCAGGATATTACTGGCCCACATTGAAACAGGACTGTCAAGACTTCACAAAAAAATGCTCACAATGTCAGCGACATTCCGATCTTCATCGAGCCCTGCCCGAGGTCAAGACTTTTCTCTGGAAAAACATTGTTTGTTGATTTGGAGTCCCGAAGCGTATGATATCAAACAACGGTACACAGTTCACGGCTTCGGTTGTCCGTGAAGCTTGTCTCGATTGGGGAATTCAACAAGCGTTCTCTTCAGTAGAACACCTGCAAATAAACGAGAAAATGGAGGCAGCCAACCGAGTGATCCTAAGGCATTACGTCGGCGTATTTCCACAAAAATTGAAATGGCCAGAGAAAGTATCGAGAATTTTACTTGCCTATGACACTATTCCACAATCAACGACCCGAGAGACTTCTTTCAGTCTGGTGTATGGAACGGATGCGGTTCTACCCGTAGAGATCGAGCAACCCACTCTCCGAGTAAGAGCATTCTCCATCTCCTCAACAGAGGAAGGCGTACGAGCAAACCTAGATACCTTGGAGGAGTTACGAGAAGCGGCAAGAATCAGCAACGAGGCAATGAAGAGACGGGTTGAATCCAGGTTTAAAACTAAGGTCGTCCCTAGGTTGTTCAAAAAATCTGACCTCGTCCTAAGAAAAGCTCATCCTCTGCAAATCGAAGATAAGTTATCCCTAAAGGGGACATGACCTTTTCGTATTCGGCAAGTTCTCGACAATGGTGCATACGTATTAGAGACTTTGGATGGTCTAGCAATCCCCAGAACATGGATTGCGATGAACCTCCGTTTTTATTTCAGTCAAGATACTTTGTATCCTATCCACGCTGACACTCCTTTTCCCTTGACCAAGGAACACAAGGGTTTTTTCAATGAGGTCATATTTACTCTAATAAAATTTTGTTCATATAATATGTACAACTTTTTTTTCTTTTTGCCGACTACAAACATTTTCGAGTACCTAAGCTCAGCTTAGGGGCGGCAAGGAACTGTCTGAAAGTAACTACCCAAGCTCGACTTAGGGATGGTGAAGAACCGTTTTTAAAAGCAACTACCTAAGCTCGACTTAGGGGCGATGAAGAGTCGTCAAAAGCGACTACGTAAGCTCGGCTTAGGGGTGGTGAAGAGTCGTTTAAAGCGACCACCTAAGCTCGGCTTAGGGGCAGCGAAGAGTCGTCTAAAACGACTACCTAAGCTCGGCTTAGGGGCAGTGAAGAGTCGTCTAAAGCAACTACCTAAATCGACAGAGGTTTTCCTCTAACCCGGTCACCTTCTAGGTAGCCTCCTTTAAGGCGACCTCAAGATCAGCCAACCTGACTTCCTGCTCCCTAAGGCTTTTCCTTAGCTTTTCCATTTCCGCAAGCTTGGTAGTCAGGTAGAGACACTTCTAGTTTAAGGTCGACCATTTCCTTGTCTTTCTTTCCCTCAACAAGGCTCAGACGGTCCAGCTTTTCACATAATGACATTGAAGACACTTCAACCTTATGAAGAAAAGCGCATATATCCTCCCGAATGGACAACACGTCCTGGTTCAGCAAATACTGAAGGTCACCCTCAAACACATTATGAGCCATGCTATGTGCTGCATGTCGAAATGATGAATCCCAAAAGCTTTGAAAGGCATTGCTCAAACCTTCTAGAGGCATCACCCCCATAGATGAAAGGGCGTGCTCCAGAGGAGTATGAGAGGACGTCGCTGCAAACTCAGACTCAATTCGGACAACATACCCTTTCCTTTGCCGCTTCAGACCGGTCTTAGACAATGTCTCTTCTTCATCAGATGGAATCAGTGTAGCTTCTGCAATTCGGACAGAAGCCTCCACAATGATAGGAGGGGGATGGGAGCTCGGATGCTTTTCAAATGCCTAGCAAGATCCTGCTTTGACATACCCATCCTCGACTCTGCAAAACAAGATGCAAGATTCATTTTAGGTTCAAAAGCAATCCTCTAAGACAAATAAAATAACAACCCGATGACCGACCGATGTAAAGCTTTAGGTTAGCAGGCTGAAACTCGAAGCTTAATACTTGTTTGGTCTCAAAAAGCGTTTTGAGTTGCTCCAACAAGAGACAATGTTCTCGTTCTTGAGGCTCAAGATCTCCCAACTGCCTCGCCCCGGCAAAACTCGGATTTTGAGTCCAATACAAAGGGAAGCCCTCTAGAAGATCTGGTTTTTGAGAAGGAGCCCAGATTTTCAGAAAAGAACCTTTAAACCCCTTATAGGACGATTGGAACTAAGTCAGAAGCCCACAACCTCCTACACCACTTAGGGATGACCATATATGCTTGGTTGATTTTTTCATCTCGAAGAAGTATAAAAATACATTCGTGCTTGGAACTAGACCGAAATGGGTACACAAAATATGGAAAGCTCGGAAAAAAGCCCAGTTTTTCGGATGAAGCTAAGCCGGGGCCACATTCAACTCAGTTAGTAGCATTTTCTCAAAAGAACTTAAGGGCAACATTAGCCCGATCTTTAAAAAAAGAGTAGAGTACAAGAAGCAAAAATGCCCCGAGGTAGGATCCACTCTTATGTTAGCACACACCGGCTCATCCAGAGCACAGCGGGCAACTATAGCATCGGCTTCGTTACTCTGACATATCCTCTGCTCCCGGCGAGACCGATCTATCATCTAATCGAATGTAAAGCCCGACGTTTCTCTACGAAGGCCCAGAGGCGGTCAAGGGTATAACTCATCATATGAGGTCGTCATCAATCAGACACAGTCCGAGCACGACATCCTAAGACTTCCTCGCACATACAAGAAAACCAAAACAACTGGAAAACCACTCAAAACCTAAAAAAGAAGGCAACCTAAAAACCACTCAGAAAAAAAAAAGCCACCAATACTTTCTCCTCAAAGCAAAACAAACATTTTTCTAAAGCTTCCCTTTCACTATTTACCCAACAATCTCCATTCAATCTACCACACATAAAAGCAACTGTTTGAGACTCGATCAAAACCCTAACATTTTCCTAAAGACAGTAACCTAATAGCAACACGAGTACCATCAACGAAGAACGAGAGCAAGAAAAAAGCCAAAAAGAGAAAAGAGAGTTAAGATTCCAGTACCTTCATATGAACGCTACAGCGGAGACAATTGGTGGTTCTTCGCTCTAAGTCTCCTGGAGAAAAGTTGAAGAAGATCGAAAAATGAGGATTGTGAATCGACAAGGGTAGAAGAAATGTGGGTTTATGGCAGCAGACGAAAAGACAAGATGGCAATGATGAGACAAGTTTAAGAGGGAAAACCTGAAAATTGGGTAGTTGAAACATTCAGAAGACATGGCACACGTGGCGCATTTTTATTAGTAATGATGTTGGGTAGTGAACTCACGTGCACCAGGAGTTTTTTAGGCAACCTCTGCACCCAGTTAACTGTTCGAGAGGTCAGAGGGTTAGTGTAATATACCAGGCGCACCCGACCTTACTTCGACTAGCAGCCCATCTATGGTCGGCCCAAGAACGTCCCAAGGCCCACCAATATGGTAAAATGGCAGAGCATCACAACGGTAGGATGACCTCAACAAGCGGGAATGGCGGAAGAGATATCCCAACGGAAAGCTATTCCCCATGTGGCGAAACCACTTCGTCGCGTGATCGGATTTCCAGGAAAATCACTTGATAAAGTCGGGATTAGTTGGCATAAAAGGTCGAGGCCAAGCGACGAGAGGCAAGATTTATTTTAATGACTCTTGCTAGCACTTATTCGATATATGATCGGCAATAACGTACATCGGTGAATCGATTACGGCGTTAGCAAGAACAAATACAAACAATAATTTTTTATACATGTACAATCACAAATTTCTTAAAAATATTAGAAAAAAACGAAATAAAATTTAACGAAAAAGATAAAAAAAAAAGTGTTTTTGCTTTCTTAATATATTGGGAATTGGAATTTTGGAAATTTTTTCCACTTTAATTTGTAACATCTGTACTTTTCACTTTAATGATAAGTTATTATATGAAATGGTGTACATTTTCGTTTAATCTTTTAATTTTTATATGGTAGTTTTCTTTAAATTAGTGTTTCAATAAAATATTCACAGTCAACTATTTATTTTCTATGTTTCTTTTAATACTTTTAATTTTAAGTGTTGAAAAAAAAAATTGTTATAAAGAGTAAAAAACTTAACTATGTGATTTATTTTTGCACTTAAATACGATGTTTACGCTTGAAACTTTTTAAATTTAGTTATCTTATCTCACCTCCCTCACGTTTTTTCATACAACAAAGTGTAAACACAATTTTGAATAATACACAAGGAATAAGTTTTCTAAAACTTGTGTTAAACTTCTTTTAATGTTGTTAGTAATAATATTATATATATATATATATATATATATATATATATATATATTATGAATTGTTTATGTCACTTATTTTCAAATGTGTAGTCTTTTGGTTTTGATATTGAATTGTTTAAGAAATTTGGAATTGATTAATAATTTTGAATATTTAACATTAAATTTATAACAATATATAAAGATAATTTCCTCTTTTGTGTCTACATTTCATAATATCAGTTTTACCCTTAATTATTTTATAAATAATTTATTTTTAAATATAATTCTAAAATTTCTTTTGTCTTAAATTATTATTTTAAATGTTTTTTGTACATTTTTTTTTAATTTTACATTTAACAACTATTTTAACAATTAATTATATATTTATTATTGATCTTAACTTAAATTTTTTGAGAATTAAAAAATATGAACACACATGTGCAAATCTAATTTATTTACATATTTCATATATAAAGTATATTTAATAATTTAAATACTTTTATATATATATATTAGATTTTAGAATTATATTACATTTATTTATTTTATATTTATGTTTATTTATATTATTATACAATTAAATTATCATATATACTTCAGTTTATTCACTGAGACGTCAATAAGACTTCAAAATTCTAAAATTTAACGTTTCATAATAATAATAATAATAATAATAATAATAATAATAATCTATAACAATATAGAAAGGAATTTTCTTTTTTGTGTCCACATCTCAAAATACCAATTTTACCTTTTAAAAATAATTATTTATTAAATTTTTAAAAATTTACTGTTACTTTTACAAGTTTTTTATAAAATTGTTTATCTCTGTTTCTTCTGCTCTTCTTTATTTATCAATGATTATTATTTCATCTGTTTTGATATATTTCACTTTATTTTTAATAAATAATTTTATTTTATATATTAACTTAATAACATTACAATATTATCACCTACTAATATAATATCATGTATATTTAAAAAATACGTACATATTAATGCGATAACGTCTATTATAATAATAATAATAATAATAATAATAATAATAACAATAATAATATTAATAATAATAATAATAATAGCCATAACAACAACAACAACAATAATAATAATAATAATAATAATAATAATAATAATAATAATAATAATAAATAACAATAATAATAACAAGAACAATAATAATAACAATAATAATAATAATAATAATAATAATTATTATTATTATTATTATTATTATAATAATAATAATAATAATAATTATAACAATACAATCATAACAATTAATAACAACAATAATAATAATAATTATTATTATTATTATAACAACAATAATAATAATAACTGTAAGGCCCAGTATATTTGTTTCCTTTTCTGCCTTAAATAAAAAAGGTTGTCCTAGTATAATGGGCCTAAAGGTTGGCCCAGAGGATAAAACCAAACCCTAATTTGCCCTAACACACTCACTCTCACTCATTCACAGATTTACAGCCATCTCTCTCAACTACACCAATAGAGCTCTACTAGGGTTTGCTTCCTCGCCTCGAACAAGTCTGCTCAAAGCTTAGTATTGTTTTCTGCTCCATGTAAGTGATCCTCAATCTCATACCTTTACTCCATAAAGCTCTTTTTCGTATTCCTCAATTGAGGGTTCCATAATAACTCTGTTCTTCTACTGTCTCGTTGTTCCTCCAGTTTCCAAGTTTATCTCTCGAGTTGTTGTGCTTGGTGGTTTAGTGTCGAAGCCTCGTGTAACCCCTTTCCAGGTACGGGAAGTTAGGGCTTTTGTGAAATCGTTGACATCCATGTTTGCTTATGTATTTTTTCATGCGATTTAATGATCTGTATACTGCTTTGAGTGGGTGAAATGTATTGTTTCATTGTTTGGCTTGGTTTGGGTTTGTTATGCGAGTGAACAGTGGGTGAGGACTGATAATCTCGCCCAAGCGAGCTTGCCTCGCCCAGGCAAGATGAGCAAGGGCTCGCCCAGGTATTCTCGCGCGAGGGGTCGCTTAGGCGACCAGCTCAATTTGAGTGAGCGAGCATCTCGCCCAGACGAGGAGGGTTTCGCCTAAGCGAGACAGTGCAGAGGCCACTGTTCCAGGATTTCGACCCCTCGCCTAGGCGAAGAGAGCTCGCCTGAGCGAGACTCCTCTACCTAAGCGAGGGGCTAGGCGAGAGTCCGGTCTAGTTTGGCATTTCTTTTCCGTTCTTGGATGTTTGGCATGTAATTAATTGGATTACTGTATGATGGCATGATGGGATTGAGTATAGATGATGAGGGGAGGCTTACATGTAGTGAATGGTGAGTTTGGCATGATCTTATGTGTATTATACATGAGGGGTTGGATATATATGTGGTCACAAATCTGACATGAACAACGATGAATATATTGATGGTTGGTAATTCAGTGCCATAATATTGGTATGAGGGGGAGACACTTTTCCCATGGTTGGTAACAACGAGTTGGTATTGGTTCGACATGTGGTAAATGAGGGTTGGCTATGGGTGTTGGCAGGAAGTTTCTATGCATGATGTATGTGTGTATTTCTTGGTTGTTTATATCTGTTAGTAAGTGGTCAGTACGTAATCCCTTGGACTCTCTAGGCGAGACTTCTGGGTCGTACTTTAGTGGTCGGGACGTAATTCCATGGCCCCTGTTAGTGGGTGTCCATGGTGGTGCCCCATTTGTATAACTTGGTAAGGATTCAAGGTAAGGTTGCATCCTAACACTCTAAGGAGTCAATTAGTCTCACCTAGAGCAGACTGACTCCTGTGGTGAGAATAGTAGAAGGCCTGAAATTCATTAAGGGCTAACCTTGTGTGTGAGGGAAATTGATTCATTGTAACACTTGTAACACATAGCTCGGGGGTGAGCACTGGTATCCACCACAAGCGCAAGCATCCGCTGAATCCGACCAAGTTATATGTATCCGGATGAGTCAAGTCGTGTCTTAGTGTATTGTCTGAGAAGTCATAACATGCTTGATTGATATGTGTATATGAGATGGTGGAAATATATCTGATTGTATGGATGAAATCTTTTAGGCTCTAGCTTACCCTACTTTTATTGTTCTGTGTTCTGCTGTGTGGTACTCTCTTTTGCGATGATCATCAACTTGTTGATGTGAGCAGATGCGAGGAACACCCGTGGGCAACAGGGAGGTGATGGTTCCGCTGCATAATCTACATGGGTTGGACTTTAGTTTCTTTGGGCTTTCTTTAGGGCTTTGGCCCATGTATTGCGTTATGCTTTATTACTCTACCTGCATCTGTTAGACTTTTCAACTGGTTTTCTGTTGGCATTGTGGTGTGCCTAGCTTTGTAGGGGTTGTGTTAAGGACCCCAAGACTGCGTTGTTGTACTATTTGTGTGTGGTGTTTCTTTTAATTACGCTTATTAATTAAATGAGACGTTATAATAACAATAATAATAATAATAATATATAAAGAAGATTCTCTTTTTGTGTCTACATTTTCTAATATCAGTTTTACTCTTAATTATTTTAAAAATTAATTATTTTATAAATAATTTACTTTTAGCTAGTATTCTAAAAATCTCTTTTGTCTTAAACTATCATTTAAAAAAAATTATGCATATCTTTTTTTTTTAATTTTACATTTAATAGCTATTTTAAAAATTAATTATTTATTTGAAAATTAAAAAATGTGAACACACATGCACAACAACGTTATGTGTTCACTAATAATAATAATAACAATAATAATAATAATAACAATAATAATAATAATAATAGTAATAATAATAATAATAATAATAATAATAACAATAATAACAATAATAACAATAATAATAATTATTATAATTATTATAATAATTATAATAATAATAACTTAATTGTTAAATGATACATTTGAGGGAGCACAAAAAGAAAAAAAAATTGAAAATTAAAAAAAAAAATACGCTTTTGTTATCTCACATACCTCATTTTCTCTCTCTTACATTCTACAACCACACAAGCATTTCTTTCTCTCTTCTTTGGTCATAAACCCTGACCTCTTCATCTTTCACACTCTTTCATATCTGCCTTTTTCACCCTTTAACCGTTCTAGGTCTTTGTAATGAAGAAATCTTACAACACTCTATCTCAAGTTCCTAAAATGGTGTTATACTACAATTGGAAAGTGTTATCTTATTTTTGAAAACGTAGTCTATTTTCCACTCTTGAAACCTTGCTGTCATGGCTGGCTAAACAACAAGATTTGGACCTTTGAGAAGAAAATCGGTAAAATCTGAATTTAATATACATACATATTTCAATTTTCAATTTTCAATTTTGTCTTCCTTTTATCGCTTTAAAGTTTACATTTTTTTTTTCACAACAAGAATTTCAAAACTCTAAAATTTACTTATGTTCTACTTATCACAATTTTCATTGCTAAAAGAAGAATCTTTTACCTTGTTATGTTTTTGTTTATGTTGATTTTTGCAAAGTATTTTCCTTTCAGCGCTTAAAGCTTGCATCTATAATAATTACGTTTGAGGGATAATCTATAATAATTACGTTTGAGGGAGCACAGAAAGAAACTCTTTTACATTTCGGAAATCTTTAAAAAATAAAATAAAATTTTCCCAACAAAAAAAATACTTTACTTGAGTTATTCTGGAATTGATAGATGGGTTATCTATAATCTATAATCCATAATAATTACTTGAGTTACAAATTAACAATTTTCTTGTATCTTCTCTCATTCCCTTTCTTTTCTGTTATGAAATAAAGCTAATAATAAAGGAGAGAAGAAAAAGAAAGAAGGATAAAAGGAAGAATAAATAATGAGATAATAGAAAGCAATTGTTCTGTGTATTATTATTGATAAGAAGAGTCTTATTTATAGATACAATATTTAATCCATAAAGGAAACAAATCGACTAATTAATACAAATATTTACATAAAATGTAATGAATCATATGAGCATCAATCATATCAATAATATGAGTAGATTTATCAAATCAATGGACAATCATTAATTCATAACACTCCCCCTTGAGTGTCCATTGATAAGAGAATATATCTCGTTAAAGCCTTACTAGGAAATACCCTTTGGGATAAAAAACCTAGTGAAGGAAAAAGAGTACAACATTTTGTATTCTTTAATTAAATGCGACATTACATTTATGGTATCAGAGCGGTCATTCCTTAGGTCTGTGGACTTGGGTTGTCCACTTAGTTTTCTCTGTGTTTCTTTGAGTGTTTGGTTGAAATCCTGTCTTATCAAGCCTAACCAAGTGATTTTCTGTGTGCCAGTGAACTATGGTACCTCATCGTAGGACCTCTCAATCCTCTCAAGGCGATGCACCTGATATCGCTAGGGCTATAGAAGCAATGGTGACTGCTATAACGCAGCAAAGCACGGCGATGATGCAGCAGCATGAGGCATCAATGCAGCGACAGGCGGTATCTCTTGAGCAGGAGTAGATAGTGATGCAGCAAATGGAGGCTGCACGGGTGGCTGCCGAGGATGCACATAGGCAGCATATGGAGGCACTCCTCCAGCTGGAGGAGACCAGGACGATCGCACCTGCCTTTGGTCCGGAGCCACGACCTGCAGCCAGGGAGTGGAGTTTAGAAGATTTCCTGAAGCACCACTGAGCAAAGTTTGACGAGAAAACTAGTCCTAACGCCGCAGACCAATGGCTGAAGGACCTAGAGCGCATCTATGATGCAAAGATGTGCCCCGCAGAGAACAAGTTGGCGTTCTCTATGTATATGCTCACAGGGGAAGCGAAGCATTGGTGGATCAGCACCAAATCCATCCTTGAGGAGAGAGATGAGCCAGTGACGTGGGAGGCTTTCAGGGAGAGATTCTTCTGCGAGTACTTTCCGGACAACATTCAGTACGCCAAGAAGGTGGAATTCCTCCAGTTGACTCAGGGGAGAAAGACCGTGACGAAGTATGCTAAGAGATTCAAGCACCTCAGCTGTTTCTACACCCTGCCACTTGATGAGGAGTGGCGATGCGAAAAGTTTGAGAATGGTCTCCGCGGCGATATCCGTTTGATGGTGGCTCCCTTGTCCATCAAGGATTTCGCTGGTCTGGTGGAGAAGGCCAGGGTTATGGAGAAGATGAAGCGGGAGGTGGAAGGTCAGCGTCCACAGCAGCCACAGCAACCATAGAGGATTGGTTGACCATCTGGGTCCAGACCTAGGCACGAGGAGCGGAGGAGGCCATATGATAGACCCCACCATTAGTCTCAAGGGTCTAGGAGTTTCCCTCCTCAGCAGGGTCGAATACAGTGCTATATATGTGGAGGCCCTCACCTGAGAAACGCCTGCCCGCGTATGGAGGGTTACCGTCGGTGCAATAACTATGGCAAGGAAGGCCACTTTGGGAAGGATTGCCCCAACCTTGCCAGGGCAGTAACACGCCCTCCAGTTTAGACTCCTCACCAGCACCAGCGGAGGGACAAAGGCAACAGGCCTCAGGCGACGGGTAGAGTATATGCCATGATAGGAGCAGAAGTTGCAGGCTCAGGTAATCTTGTTATGGGTCGATGCGTGATTGCTAGTGAATCTTTGTGTGTGATGTATGATTCTGGAGCGACACACTCCTTTGTGTCAATTGCTTGTGTGGAACGTCTGGGTCTGCTGGTGCGCGAGCTGCAGTGTGAGCTTGCGGTATCTACTCTGGCGTCAGGTCTGGTTAGGACGTCTTCCTTATCTGCTAGGTGTCCGGTGGAGGTAGAGGGACGCAGGTACAAAGTAAATCTAATCTGCCTACCTTTGTAGGAGTTAGAGGTGATCTTAGGGATGGATTGGCTCTCTGCCAACCGCATTCTTATAGATTGTCGAGAGAAGAAACTGCTTTTCCCCAACTCAAAGGAGCCTGAGTTGTTAACTTCTCAAGGAGTGGTCAGGGAACTACAAAAGGGCGCGCAGTGTTACGTGATCTTCACCCATCTAGAGGTAGAGAGAGGAGAGGCGACGTTAGTGATACCGGTAGTGCAAAATTTTAGGGATGTATTTCCGGAAGAGGTGTGGGGGTTGTCTCCCAATAGAGAGGTGGAGTTCTCTATTGATCTAGTACCAGGGACAGGTACGGTATCGATGACCCCTTATCGCATGGCTCCAGCCGAGTTGGTGGAACTCAAGAAACAGATAGAGGAACTGATGGAGAAGTAGTTTATTCGACCCATCACTTCGCCTTGGGGAGCACTAGTGTTGTTAATGAAGAAGAAGGATGGAAGTTCGTGCGTGTGTGTGGACTACAAACAGTTAAACAAGATGACAATCAAGAACAAATACCTACTCCCAAGAATTGATGATTTGATGGATCAACTACATAGGTCGTTGGTGTTCTAAAAGATAGATCTACGGTCGGGATACCACCAAACCCTGGTGAAGGCGGATGATGTACAGAAGACCGTCTTCCGGTCACGGTATGGACATTATGAGTACGTGGTTATGCCATTTGGTGTGACTAACGCTCCAGCAGTGTTCATGGACTACATGAACAGGATCTTCAAACCGTTCTTAAATAAGTTTGTCGTGGTCTTCATAGACGACATACTGATCTACTCCAGGACTCGGGAGGAACACGCAGAACACTTGAGGTTGGTGCTCGGTGTCTTGAGAGAGAAGCAACTTTATGCCAAGTTATCCAAGTGTGAGTTCTGGATGGATGAAGTTCAGTTTTTAGGGCACGTGATATCTGCGCAGGGTATTTCAGTGGATTCAGCGAAGGTTGAGGCAGTGGTTAAGTGGGAAAGTTCCAAGTCTGCAACTGAGATAAGAAGCTTTGTGGGCCTAGCTGGCTACTATAGGAGATTCATAGTGGGATTCTCCAAGATAATGGCGCCTCTAACACAACTCACACGAAAGGACCAGCCTTTCACTTGGACGGATAAGTGTGAGGACAACTTTCAAGAGCTGAAGCAAAGATTGACCAGTGCTCCGATACTAGTGATCCCTAATGTGGGGAAGCCTTTTGAGGTCTATTGTGACGCCTCTCATTTGGGACTTGGTTGTGTTTTGATGCAAGGAAAGAGGGCAGTGGCGTATGCTTCGAGACAACTTAAGGTGCATGAGCATAACTACCCCACTCATGACTTAGAGTTGGCAGCCATAGTGTTTGCTTTGAAGATCTGGAGACATTACCTCTATGGTGCCCAATTTCGGGTGTTCAATGATCATAAGAGTCTCAAGTATCTATTTGATCAGAGGGAGCTTAACATGAGGCAGAGAAGATGGATGGAATTCTTGAAGGACTACGATTTTGAACTGCTATATCATCCGGGGAAGGCCAATATTGTGGCAGATACCTTGAGTAGGAAGACGGTACACACTGCGCATCTCATGATTAAGGAAGTGGAGCTACTCGAGAAATTTCGAGACATGAAGCTACAGGTGGAGTTGGGATCTGAGTTCATTAGATGTACTACCCTAACTATATCTAGTGACTTCTTGAGTTCAGTTAGAGAGAGGTAATTGTTGGATGCCAGCCTGAAGAGAGTCAGAGAACAACTTGGGTCAGATGAGGCAAGGTATTTTGCTTTGGGTAATGATGGCATATTGAGGTTCCAGGATAGAGTGTGTATACCTGATGACATTAAGGTAAAACGGATGATCCTTGAAGAGGGGCATACAAGTCGTCTTAGTCTGTATCCTGGCATGACTAAGATGTATCAGGATTTTAAGGATACTTTCTGTGGCAAGGGATGAAGAAGGATGTCGCACAATTTGTATCCACTTGTCTAACCTGTCAAAAGGCGAAGGTTGAGCATCAAAGACCCGTTGGGATTCTACAACCCTTGGAGATACCCGTGTAGAAATGGGACAGCATCTCGATGGACTTTGTGACCCATTTGCCACGAACTTTTAGAGGGCATGACACCATCTGGGTTATAGTGGACCGATTGACCAAGAGTGCCCATTTCTTGGCAATGAACTTGAGGATGTCCATGGCAAAGTTGGCCCAACTGTACATCAAGGATATTGTGAGACTGCATGGGGTGCCTTCGAGCATTGTATGAGACGGGGATCCACGATTCACGTCTCAGTTTTGGCAAACCTTGTAGGAGGCTTTGGGAACCAAGTTGACTATAAGCTCAGCCTACCATCCCCAGACTGATGGCCAATCCGAGAGGACCATCCAGTCACTTGAGGACTTATTACAGACATGTATATTGGATCACCTGGGAGCTTAGGATGAGGTGTTACCCTTGATCGAGTTTACCTACAACAACAGTTTTCATGCGAGCATTGGCAAGGTGCCATATAAGGCTCTTTATGGTAGGAAGTGTAGGACTCCCCTATATTGGTATTAAGATGGGAAAGCAATGCTTGTCGGACCGAAATTGTTAGAACAAACTACTGAGAAAGTCAGGATGGTGAGAGATAGGATGTAGGCCTCTCAGAGTCGGCAGAAGGCTTATGTAGACCGTAGAAGGAGACCCTTGAAGTTTGCGGCGGGCGATCATGTGTTCTTGAGGGTGACCCAAACTGCTGGTGTAGGAAGGGCTCTCCGCTCAAGGAAGCTCTCTCCTAAGTTCCTTGGTCCCTATCAGATTGAACCAGTGGCTTACGAGATAACTTTGCCCCCTCAGTTGGCGAATCTTCATTCGGTATTTCATGTATCACAGCTGAAGAAATATGTTTTTGACCCATCTCATGTGTTGGAAGTTGAGGATATACAGATCAGAGAGGATCTTACTGTGGAAGTGCCACCCATCGCTTTAGAGGATAGCAAAGTGGAGGAACGCCGAGGAAAAACGGTAAGCTTTGTCAAAGTCATATGGGATCGGAGGACATGCGACTCTACTTGGGACTTAGAAGAGGACATGAGAAAGTCACATCCACATCTGTTCACTTGGTGAGTCTTCATTTTTGAGGTCGAAAATTTTTCTTGTTGGGGAGAATGTAAGGCCCAATATATTTGCTTCCTTTTCTGCCTTAAATATAAAAGGGTTGCCCTAATGTAATGGGCCTAAAGGCTGGCCCAGAGGATAAAACCAAACCCTAATCTGTCCTAACACACTCACTCTCACTCATTCATAGATTTTTAGCCGTCTCTCTCAACTACACCAATAGAGCTCTGCTAAGGTTTGCTTCCTCGCCTCGAACAAGTCCGCTCAAAGCTCAGTATTGTTTCCTACTCCATGTAAGTGATCCTCAATCTCAAAGCTTTACTCCCTAAAGCTCTTTTTCGTATTCCTCCATTGAGGGTTCCATAATACCTCTGTTCTTCTACTGTCCCGTTGTTCCTTTAGTTTCCAAGTCTATCTCTCGAGCTGCTATGCTCTGTTGACATCCATGTTTGCTTATGTATTTTTTTCATGCGATTTAATGATTTGTATATTGCTCTGAGTGGGTGAAATGTATTGTTGCATTGTTTGGCTTGTTTTGGGTTTGTTATGCGAGTGAATAGTGGGTGACAACTGATAATCTCGCCCAAGCGAGCTTGCCTCGCCAAGGCGAGATAAGCAGGGGCTCGCCCAAGTATTCTTGCACGAGGGGTCACTCAGGCGACCAGCTCAATTTGAGTGAGCGAGCATCTCGCCGAGGCGAGGAAGGTCTCGCCTAAGCGAGACAGTGCAGAGGCCACTTTTCCAAGATTTCGAGCCCTCGCCTAGGCGAAGAGAGCTCGCCTGAGCGAGAGACTCTCTCGCCTGAGCAAGACTCCTCTACCTGAGCGAGGGGTTGGGCGAGAGTGCGGTCTAGTTTGGCATTTCTTTTCCGTTCTTGGATGTTTGGCATGTAATTAATTGGATTACTGTATGATGGCATGATGGGATTGAGTATAAATGATGAGGGGAGGCTTACATGTAGTGAATGGTGAGTTTGGCATGATCTTGTGTGGATTATACATGAGGGGTTGGATATATATGTGGTCACAAATCTGACATGAACAACGATGAATATTGATGGTTGGTAATTCAGTGGCATAATATTGATATGAGGGGGAGACATTTTTCCCATGGTTGGTAACAACGAGTTGGTATTGGTTCGACGTGTGATAAATGAGGGTTGGTTATGGGTGTTGGCAGGAAGTTTCTATGCATGATGTGTGTGTGTATTTCTTGGCTGTTTATATCTGTTGGTAAGTGGTCAGTACGTAATCCCTTCGAGTCTCTAGGTGAGACTTCCGGATCATACTTTAGTGGTCGGGACGTAATTCCATGGCCCCTGTTAGTGGGTGTCCATGGTGGTGCCCCATCTGTATAACTTGATAAGGATTCAAGGTAAGGTTGCATCCTGACACTCTAATGAGTCAGTTAGTCTCACCTAGAGTGAACTGACTGTTGTGGTGAGAGTAGTAGGAGACCTGAAATTCATTAAGCGATAACCTTGTGTGTGAGGGAAATTGATTCATTGTAACACTTGTAACACATAGCTCGAGGGTGAGCAGCTCGGGGGTGAGCAGAGGTATCCACCACAAGCGCAAGCATCCGCTGAATCCAACCAGGTTATGTATCCGGATGAGTCGAGTCGTGTCTTAGTGTATTGTCTAAAAAGTCATAACATGCTTGATTGATATGTGTATATGAGATTGTGGAAATATATATGATTGTATGGATGAAATCTTTTGTGCTCTAGCTTACCCTACTTTTATTGTTGTGTGGTCTGTTGTGTGGTACTCTCTTTTGCGATGATCATCAGCTTGTTGATGTGAGCAGATGCGAGGAACATCCGTGGGCAACAGGGAGGTGATGGTTCCACTGCAAAATCTGCATGGGTTGGACTTTAGTTTCTTTGGGCTTTCTTTAGGGCTTTGTATTGCGTTATGCTTTATTACTTTACCTGCATTTGTTAGACTTTTCAACTGGTTTTCTGTTGGCATCATGGTATGCCTAACTTTGTAGAGGTTGTGTTAAGGACCCCAAGAATGCGCTGTTGTACTATTTGTGTGTGGCGTTTCTTTTAATTACGCTTATTAATTAAATGAGACGTTACAATAACAATAATAATAAGAATAAGAATAATAATAATAATAATATATAAAGAAGATTCTCTCTTTTGTGTCTACATTTTATAATATCAGTTTTACTCTTAATTATTTTAAAAATTAATTATTTTATAAATAATTTACTTTTAACTAGTATTCTAAAAATCTTTTTTGTCTTAAACTATCATTTAAAAAAAATTATGCATATCTTTTTTTTAATTTTACATTTAACAAATATTTTAAAAATTAATTATATATTTGAAAATTAAAAAATGTGAACACACATGCACAACAACGTGGTGTGTTCGCTAATAATAATAATAACAATAACAATAATAATAACAACAACAATAATAACAACAATAATAATAACAATAATTATTATTATTATAATCATTATAATAATAATAATAATAATAATAATAATAATAATAACTTAATTGCTAAATGATACATTTGAGGGAGCACAAAAAGAAAAAATATTAAAATTAAAAAAAAAACACGCTTGTGTTATCTCACATACCTCATTTTCTCTCTCTTACATTCTACAACCACACAAGCATTTCTTTCTCTCTTCTTTGGTCACAAACCCTGACCTCTTCATCTTTCACACTCTTTCATATCTGCCTTTTTCACCCTTTAACCGTTCTAGGTCTTTGTAATGAAGAAATCTTACAACACTCTATCTCAAGTTCCTAAAATGGTGTTATACTACAATTGGAAAGTGTTATCTTATTTTTGAAAACGTAGTCTATTTTCCACTCTTGAAACCTTGCTGTCATGGCTGGCTAAACAACAAGATTTGGACCTTTGAGAAGAAAATCGGTAAAATCTGAATTTAATATACATACATATTTCAATTTTCAATTTTCAATTTTGTCTTCCTTTTATCGCTTTAAAGTTTACATTTTTTTTTTCACAACAAGAATTTCAAAACTCTAAAATTTACTTATGTTCTACTTATCACAATTTTCATTGCTAAAAGAATAATCTTTTACCTTATTATGTTTTCGTTTATGTGTATTTTTGCAAAGTATTTTCCTTTCATTGCTTAAAGCTTGCATCTATAATAATTACGTTTGAGGGATAATCTATAATAATTACGTTTGAGGGAGCACAGAAAGAAACTCTTTTACATTTCAGAAATCTTTAAAAAATAAAATAAAATATTCCCAGCAGAAAAAAATACTTTACTTGAGTTATTCTGGAATTGATAGATGGGTTATCTGTAATCTATAATCTATAATAATTACTTGAGTTGCAAATTAAAAATTTTCTTGTATCTTCTCTCATTCCCTTTCTTTTCTGTTATGAAATAAAGCTAATAATAAAGGAGAGAAGAAAAAGAAAGAAGAATAGAAGGAAGAATAAATAATGAGAGAATAGAAAGCAATTGTTCTGTGTATTATTATTGATAAGAAAAGTCCTATTTATAGATACAACATGTAATCCATAAAGGAAACAAATCAACTAATTAATACAAATATTTACATAAAAAGTAATGAATCTTATGAGCATCAATCATATCAATAATATGAGTAGATTTATCAAATCAATGGACAATCATTAATTCATAACACTCCCCCTTGAGTGTCCATTGATAAGAGAATATGTCTCGTTAAAGCCTTACTAGGAAAAACCCTTTGGGATAAAAAACCTAGTGAAGGAAAAAGAGTACAGCATTCTGTATTCTTTAATACAATATTGTTCATCACATATTCTATTTCTCCCCCTCAAGGAAACTTACATCTTTCAGGTGACGAAGTCCGAACTTGTGAATCATTTGCTCAAAAGTTCTTCTTGGCAGAGACTTTATAAATAGACCTGCCAGATTTTCACATGAATGAATTTTTGGATATTTATATCATCCTTTCAATTGAACAATACACTATTGTTTTCATATATGATTGTTGATTCCATCTTTGTCGGGGATAGCCACAAGTTTCTTGCACATGTTGAATTATAGACCTTAACCAAAGATATTCACAACTTTCCTCATAATTCTGAATGATTAAACGATGTTGCTACTATGGTTTGTTTCATATACATCATGAAGCCATTGTGCTACCACATGTGAACAAACATCTTGTTTATGATAAACCATTGTGACATTGTGAGAATATGTAAAATAACATGCATATACATAACCCATTAGGTCTGATTCTGAATCATTTGGATGAAATAAGCTCATATTCGTAGTACCTTTAAGGTAACGAAATACATGTCTTAATCCAGACCATTTTCTTCTTGTAGTTGAAAAATTATATCTTGTTTAAAAAATTTATAGTAAATGCAATATCATATCGAGTATAATTGGCAAGATACATCAATGTTTCTATGGCACTAAGATATGATGTTTCTGGACCAAGAAGATCTTCATCATTTTCTTGAGGTCTAAGAAGAGCATTTATCAACATCTAACGACCTCACAACTAGTAGACAACTATTAGAGTGCATAATGGATGTGACTTGTCCATTTAGATCATTTTACGCACCTTAATTATATAAGCATCTTGATGTATAAAAAACACCTTTGTAAATATGATTCTCAAAAGAATCGTACGAATAGGTTGTAACATCATCCATTAATGTAAATGCAAACCTTGTTCTGCAACTAGGATAATCAAATATTGTAATATTGTTGCATCCAGTACTAGTGAATATGTTTTTTCACAATTCAATACAAGGTTTTGTGAACAACCTTGAGCAACCAATTGTGCTTTATATCTAACAATTTCATCATTCTTAATTTGATTTTGCGCAAAAATTCATATGTACCCAGCAGGTTTCACAACTTCAGGTGTGCGAACTATACGTCCAAAAACCTTTTGTTTAGCAAGCAAATATAATTATGCTTCTTTGCATATTTTCATTTTGGCCAATCTTTTCTTTGTTGACAATCTTCAATGATCATTGCTTATTGATCCTCATTGTCATTCATAGCATTCATCACTATATTATAAGTAAGAGTTTCGTCAATGTTAACTTCATTTTGGTTCCGTATTATATGATTCAGGACATAATTTATTGAAATCTCATCATTTTCAATAATTTCAGGTACCTGAGGTTCTTCTGGAACCGAATCATTAGTTATGTCAAATGAATCTTTTGGGATTACCACCTTTTCGAGTAGGTCATCTTGCATTTAAGCTCCCTTTCTCATTCAAGAGTTTTTATCTTTGAAACCAATAGGCCTACCACGCTTCAAGCGTGTCTTTGGAACTAACAAGCCTACCATGCTTCAGGCGTGTTATGAAATCATATTAAATATGCTCGGAATATTAGCAGTTAATATATATGATTTGATTACCCTTTCTGTCAATAAGAATATTTGGTAATTGATCGACTAATTTTGTAAATGAATTATCCTTTGAACTTTTAGTTCACATTCTTTTGTACGAGGATCAAGATAAGAAAATGATAATTCATTCCAACCAATATTCTTTTCCAATTGCTTTTGTTAGATATTGTTTGATATTATTAAGATATTGTTAGATATTGCTAATCACAATATCAAACAAAATCTTCTATTTACTCTATTTATTTTCAATTACTCTTTTTTAGTTGTACATCTCTCTATTATAAATAGATTACCCTATGTGTGGTTTATACACAAGGGAGATTAATTTCAAACCCTATTTTCTTTCTTCTCAACATGGTATCTAGAGCTTATGGTATTTTTTGGCATTTTTTTTTTGCGTCGCCCATGTCGCCACTGTCGCCACCACTGTCACCATCGCTGTCGTGCTGTCACCGTCGTGCTTGTAACATCCCTAAGGAATATTACTAATTTTTAATAAACAAAATAGGAAATGAAAATAAAACCTCATTTAATATAATACCATTTCCCAAAACACGGGAAATTAAAAACTTTAAGATAGCATAATTCATATGTTCGCAAATACATTGTTCCAAAATTCAACATAATAAATTTTACATCAAAAGTCTATATATGAAAACTCTTTCAAAAGCCCAAGTAGCCCCTACACTCCGCCTCTAAGTATCTCTTGGCTCACCTGTCAAATCATCTGCTCCCGGATAACAAGTTATCTGATCATCGCCATACACATACAGATAAGGTGAGCTATGCACAATATATAAAATATATACATGAAATAAATATGCCACCCATCCCAAAAGTAAATAACATGACTAAGTATTTCATTGTTTTCAAATTACCCATCCATGATCTCATAGTCCTTCATGAGTCATATACATGAACTAGGTCTTGGGACTTTACTGTGCTCCCACGAAACTAACCCATTCGTGGTTCAACCCTACGAGCCTATCCCGCTCATAGTCCTGCCCCACAGACTCCTCGTCTATAGTAAAACATCCAAGCCTTCCTCGCTCGGACCATGGCACGCACGCAATCACCATACTATGGACTCCTCGCCCAATAGCAGCCAACGGGAACATAACAGTTCCTTGCCCATTGTGCGTCCGACACATGTAATGACCATACTAAGGACTCCTCGCCACTTAGCAACCGACGGGAACTTCACAGTTCCATGCCCATCATGCGTCCCACCAACAAGCACATCTCGGGCCCCTATTGGACTTAGTCCTTCAAGCCCAAACACCATAAACACATGCATATAACTTCCTTTAAGGAGGAAAGAGTAGCCAAACCAGCATATAAAGCACATACAAACATAGTAATTCGCATAAACTCTCTTAAGCCAAGGACCCCCACCCAAGTTAAACCCTCAGCCTCGCTTAGGCTAGTCCACCTCGCCTGAGCGAGCTTAAAACAGTGATTTCTCCACGTTATCTCGCTTAGGAGAGCTCTTCGCGCCCGGGCGAGTCACTCCTTCACTCAAAATAACACACACACCTCGCCTAGATGAGGATTCGACGAGAAATTCACCAATTCAACTTCGTAACTCGCTTAGGTGAGCCACTCTTGCCTAGGCGAGAATGTCTGTTGCCCAAAACCCTAAAAACCCCTCGCTTGGACGAGAAGTCGCGCTCAACACGCGCAAACTTCTTCATGACCTCGCTTAGGGGAGCCACTCTCGCCTAAGTGAGAGTGTCTGTCGCTCAAACCTAAACCAGTCGTCCAAGCGAGAAACGCGACTCAGAACCAAAAAGAAGGTTCTGCAACTCTCGCTTAGACGAGATAGACTCGCTTGGGCAAGACTTGCAGAGTTCTCTCCCTGTTCACGCATATAATTCACTCAAAACAATGCACAACCATACCAAAACACATTTCTATTCATACCAAATCAATTTACACACATTGCAACAACACATAGGCATAATATAGACTCCAAATAATTCCCAAATTCCAAGTTTTACACCATTCCTATATATACAGTGCATAAACCCATTTTATGCATGCATTTAGATCAAAATTCAAATAAAACAGTACCAAACTCACAACCCCCAAATTCCCTCATGTGCATCACGAATTTCAGTGCATAGTTTCATCAAAATCATACAATTGCATACATCAACACAAATTTCGAGTTCAGCTCCCCTAACCTGGAATTCTGGGCTAATCTCAATCCCTATTTTCTTTATTCTCAACATGGTATCTAGAGCTTAAGGTATCTTTTCTTTTCGTCGCCGCTACCTCTGCTGCCTTCGCCGGACCTTCGCCAAACCGCCGCTGTCGGACCTTCGTTGTCGGAGTGCCAATTCTGACCGGCAACCTCGAAGTCGTGCCTCCTCCATGGTGTTTTCTGCTGCCTTTTCCCATTCTGAAAACTCTTCTGGTGTGTCTGACCAGTCCATCTACATTAGATATGTTAATGTACACTTTTCCATTGACAAGTTAATTGGCCATAATTATGCCACATGGTCATCAGACGTCCGATTATGGCTTAAGAGTTAGAGGTATCTTGATCATCTTGCCCCAAAAGCCCCTACTCTCACTCCTGCTGAGAACGACCGTTGGGAAACTATTGATGCTCAATTATGTGTGGTTCTCAAGGGTACTCTTGATCCTTCGTTAAAGCAACTTTTTCGTTCCTACGAAACATGTGCTCAAATCTGGGAGCATGCCAAGTTATTATACACCAATGATACTCAACATCTCTATGGTGTCTGTTCTAAATTTGCAATGCTTATTTCCTCTAAACATCAAGACTCTATGACTGATTATATGGGCAAAATTCATGCTCTATTTCATGAATTCAATAAATTATTGCCTCATTTCCCCGACCCTGCCACGAAGATCGAACAACGCTCAAAGTTCTTCATGCTTGGAGCATTACACGGGCTTGTTGATAAATATTCACATATTTGTGATCAAATTTTGGGTTCCCCAGTTGTCCCCACCTTAACTTCAACCTGCTCTACTCTTTGGCGTGTACTAAAACAACCCAGCACCGATACACCTGCTTCTGTTGATGATTCTTCTGCATTGGTATCTCACCGCGATGATCGGACTCGCCCTCGCAAACAGGGAAAAGGGCGTCCTAAGTGTGAACATTGTGGCAAGTTCGATCACAAGATTGACAAGTGTTATGCATTACATGAGTGTGAACATTGAGGCGAGCCAGGTCACAAGATTGGCAGGTGTTATGCATTGCTTGGATGTCCTCCTCGCTCTACTGTAGCTGTTCAGACCAACATTTCCCCACCTTCCTCTACTGGGGATCCTCCTTCTGTTTCACCTGATACACCTGCTATGTTCAACAAATTTCTCAAATGGTATAAGGATCAAGAGTCTTCTAGTTTCACTACATCTATCGCTCACACAGGTACATCTTTTGTTGGTCTGACTCGATCTTCTTCTCTTGGTCCTTGGTTGTTTGATTCAAGAGCCACTGATCATATTACTAGTAACAAATCTTTGTTCTCTTCTTTATCCTCTCCTAATCATTTACCTTCTGTTACACTGGCTGATGGTTCTAGAGTCTCATCTCATGGTGTTGGCACTGTTAAACTTTTCCCTTCTTTAACAATTAATAATGTTCTTTATGTCCCTGGGTCTCCTTTTAACCTGTTGTCCATCAGTCATCTAACTCGTTCTCTTGATTGTGTTGTTTCTTTTATCCACAATTATGTGTGTTTACAGGATCGGAGTTTGAAACAGGTGATTGGCACAGGATGTGAGTCTCATGGTCGTCCGATTATGGCTTAAGAGTCAGAGGTATCTTAATCATCTTGCCCGGAAAGCACCTACTCTCACTCTTGTTGAGGACGACCGTTGGGAAACCATTGATGCTCAATTATGTGTGGTTTTCAACGGTACTCTTGATCCTTCGTTAAAGCAATTTTTTTGTTCATACGAAAAATGTGCTCAAATCTAGAAGCATGCTAAGTTATTATACGCCAATGATACTCAACGTCTCTATGGTGTATGTTCTAAATTTGTAGATCTTATTTCCTCTAAACATCAAAACTCTATGACTGATTATATAGGCAAAATTCATGCCTTTTTTCATGAGTTCAATGAGTTATTGCCTCCTTCCCCCAACCTTGCCACGAAGATTGAGCAACGCTCAAAGGTCTTCATGCTCAGAGCATTACACGAGCTTGCTGATAAATATTCACATATTTGTGATCAAATTTTGGGTTCCTCGATTGTCCCCACTTTGACTTCAACCTGCTATACTCTTTTGCATGTACTAGAACAACCCAACACTAATACACCTGCTTCTGTTGATGATTCTTCTACGTTGGCATCTCACCGTGATAACCAGACTCGCCCTCGCAAACAGGGAAAATGGCGTCCTAAGTGTGAACATTGTGGCAAGCTCGGTCACAAGATTGACAGGTGTTATGCACTACATGAGTGTGAACATTGTGGCAAGCCAAGTCACAAGATTGACAGGTGTTATGCATTGCATGGTCGTCCTTCTCACTCTGCTGTAGTTGTTCAGACCAACCTTTCCCCACCTTCGTCTATTGGGGATCCTCCTTCTTTTGTTTCATCCGATATATCTACTATGTTCAACAAATTTCTCAAATGGTATAAGTATCAACAGTCTTCTAGTTCCACTACATTTGTCGCTCACACAGGTACATCTTTTGTTGGTCTGACCTGATATTCTTCTCCTAGTCCTTGGGTTTTTGATTCAAGAGCCACTAATCATATTACTGGTAACTAATCTTTGTTCTCTTCTTTATCCTCTCCTAATCCTTTACCTTTTGTTACACTGACTGATGGATCTAGAGTCTCATCTCATGGTGTTGGCATTGTTAAATTTTTCCCTTCTTTAACCATTGATAGTGTTCTTTATGTCCCTGGGTCTCCTTTTAACCTATTGTCCATCAATCATCTAACTCGTTTTCTTGATTGTGTTGTTTCTTTTACCAACAATTCTGTGTTTTTACAGGATCGAAGTTCAAAACAGGAGATTAGCACAGGATGTGAGTCATGGTCTTTATCATCTTCGTCCCTCTACACACGTTGGTGCAGTTATGGAGTCTCCCTCTCTTCTTCATGCTCAATTAGGTCATCCAAGCCTTTCCAAGTTACAACAGTTTGTCCTTGCCTTGTTCAAGTTATCTCATTTGGTGTATGAGTCATGTCAATTAGGCAAGCATAGTCGTACTTCCTTTTCTCATAGTGTCATACGTGGTACTTCGTGCCCTTTTGCCTTGGTTGACTCTGACATTTGGGGTCCTAGTCATGTTAAGTCTACTTTAGGTTTTCAATACTTTGTTACTTTCATTGATGATTATTCCAGATGTACTTCCATTACAAAACTCAATGTCTAGTAAAACACTAATTAAAAAAACATAAAAGAAAATCCATATGATGATAAAACTCTGTAAAAGCTTCTTCCCAACAAGCCCCTCTCTGATGCTATGCCTCACCAGCACCACCTGCAACATCATCTGCTCTCGTGTAACGAATTATATGATCATCACCAAACACAAGCAAATAGGGTGAGCTAACAGATAAACATATAACAATTCAAATAAATATATGCATACATTCATCAAAGGAACTTTATCCTTTGATTCCATACCACATGACCACCACCATCATCAAGATCCCCTTTGCTACCACTCCTACAAGCCATAACTTGTAGAACATGTTCGGGAAACCTGCTATGGACCATACTCCGTAACGTTAGGTGGAGTTCCCAATACGAACCATAGTTAGTATATGTCCCAAGACTACCAAACTCGCCGACCAACATCAAAGAGGACAATCTTTCTGGACCCATCCTTACGAGCCACAACTCACACACTCACACCAACAACACTCGCCAATCTGAACCATAACTCAAGGAGTGCTCGTGTTCATCCGCCATCCCGACCCACAACTCAAGGGATGCCATTCTGAGCCACAACTCAAGGAATGTCATGTGTTTACCCTTTATCCCGAGTCATAACTTAAGGGATATTGTTCCAAGCCACAACTCAAGGAACACTCCAGCAAGTCAATCTTTAAGGTATCACCCAAAGCCTTGTAGACCACGCAAATCTAAAGTATACAAACATTTTGCCCTTGCAATATGCTTGGCGCTACTCTAGAGTCGCAAGGTGAAATCTGTTGCAAATCACCTAGCGGAGACCATCTACCACCAGGCATCACGTGCCCCCTAAAGCCCTGATCCATCAATCACCACATGGCGGGACCACCCTCACTTCCAAGCACCACGTGTTCCAATAGCTTTCTGTATTTGTAGCTATCGCCTAGGGTTCGCCCTCACCGCAAAGCGTAACACCAGTAATGCGAATTTACTGGTTTTCAGCACAATAGAGCATATTACTTCCCTAATGTAGGCATAGAAACATATTGTAACTTTCACCAAGTTACTAACATCATATCCTATAGTCTTTATTCCCACACTTCTTAATTTATTACCAATATTCCCATTTCCATATAGGTTCACCAACCCAAGTATACCAACCATTTTATTTGTTTAAGATCACTATTGATATTTCATAGTAAGCCATTATCAACTTCATACCACTTATACCCCATCATTGACCCCAAAGATTACCTCAATCTCCACCCAATTTCATGTAACATAACAATTATACCTTAACCTATATTTACACAACATTTTCAACTTAGGCAAATCCTCATAGTATCTCCAACTCCTAAAATTATATTCTGCCTTACCATCAAATAGAACTCTGGTTTAATTAACGTGTAATGTACTATCATGGCATCTAAAACTGTTAAAACCAAATCATAACTTAGCATTCTCATATAGTCCCATCTCATGCATTATTTGTCCTTTTAACCTCATATCCAACATATCCTAATCCCAATCCTCTTTTAATACTCCCAATAACCCATATTAAATTCCCCAACCCACACCGTACGCCAACCACACAGTGCGAACTGCTCTAGTCTAGTGCCTAGCGGCAATTAAAGTGCTGCCAGGCGGTTCATGCTGTTCTAAGAAACCCAGAATCCCCCATACATATGCAAACCTTAACAAGTCCCAAATTTGAAGTTTCTCTCAATTTTCAACTCAATATGTTGCACTCACGTGGTTAAGTTCATAGTTCATTCATAAAGCTTCCAACACCCGGAATTCCATTAACATTTTCCACTTAATTTGATCCAAAATCTAAAACCCTAAAATTCTCTAACCCTAATATTCATATATCACCATATTCATTCGATTAATCCTAAATCACTTCGCAATTCACCAATTATTAGCAATCAGAATTCCATTCTCTAGTAGTAATCATTTTTCTACAATCAGAATTAGCTCAGAACTCATAGAAACATCAAAGTCGAATCAGTTTGGCTCACGTCACCTGATGGGTGTTCATCACCGTCAAACGGATCAAACAAAAACCCAGAAACTGGGTGAAGGAAGTTGTGTCACCCAGCGGCTTGTTCTTACCACCGGGCAATTTATGGGAAAAATCCAAAAATTCAGTGCAATCAAATGAATCGCCTAGCGACTTTAAAGGCCGGTAGGCAATTTCTGGAAAATTTCCATAGACACGAAATTATACATACTAGGCATAGTTTAAGCATTCCGAAAATACATCCAATCATAAAATAAAGCAACACGGAAATATATACATAGAGTCCAACTCCCCTAACATGGATTTCTCGCTTCCAATTGCAAGTTATGATCCTTGATGATTAGCATAACTCCCACTTCTTGACCCTTTTACTTTTCCATGTTTAATATCTCTCACTTCCCTCTTAGCTCTCTCTTTTCAATGCAAATTGATAGAATGTATCGAAAGGTCTCTCCCTCACCCTTAACTCATTATTATTCTCCCTTCACAACCTTTATTTTAATGGCTTTAATGATTCAAACGAAATTTGCATTAACAAAGAGCTTAATGACCATTGAATTATTGTTTTATGATGTTTTTCCAGCCCTTTTGACTACCCCCTTTGACGGCTAGGGTTTCTGACCTTTCTTATCCATGCCAAAAATAATTTTAGCAAAAAGAAAGCCTAATTCGTGTTTAATAAGATTTGAACACACAACCATCCAATTCCAAAGCAAGTGCACAACCAATTCAACCAATTCATGTTTCATGATAATTCCTACAAATGTAGGATTATATTATCACTCATCATGATCCATCATATTATTATTAAAATAATAACCACTTAAAATAACATACAAATGGCATTCACAAGACTTGAACACAAGTCCTCTAAACACAATCAAGTACTCTCAACTATTTAAGCTAGTACTTTTTCACATCATAAAAGTCAGCATTAAGTGTCATAAAGACTCCCTCTACCCACATTTATTAATTAATTAATTATTTAATTAATTAAATTTTTTGAGTCTTATAGTGGTGGGGAAGGCCTTGCACATAACAACATCTTCACTAGTGTACAAGCTGACATGGGTGACATAGGTTTTGACATGCTCGTTAAGGTCCGTGTCACCACAATAGCATTCCAGCGTGAAGGCTTTCCATTGGCTAGGGAGAGGGGTTTTGGTGATGTCGTCGATGAAGGGATAACGACGTTTGTGTGGGTATGTTGGTATGGGATGTCTAATAGCAGTTGGGAAGGTGGTGGTTTGGTAATTTGGGGGGATATGTGTATGGTGGGTTGGGAGGGTAGGTGTATGGTGGGTTGGTGAAGGTATGAGGGGTCAGGTTATATTTGCTTTCTTGACACACAAGAGTTTTGGACTCCACTTGGACTTCCTTTTCCTTGCCCTTTTGTGTGGCATCCATCTTTATTTTCCTTCAAAGGCGAGAATTTTCTTACTTCAAGGGCTCCATTAGCACTTCGTTTCTTGAAGTCTGCAAACTCTTGTTGCATCTTAGCTTGCCCTTCAAGGATGGCGGCTAGGTCGACCTGGTTTATGAAGACATCCTTGGATCTTGCTTTAGCCTCTTTTGAGACGCCAGCTTTGTTGCGGGTGGAAACCATCTTCAGAGATTCTTGGATTGGCAAAGTGTTATTCGTGCCCACAGTTGGCGCCAATTGTTCCTGCAGAACAATAGCAGATTATCATGAGAAATAAATCTTGCCTTACCCAATCTTCGAACCTCTCAGACAGATACTCTGCGATTTTGCTTGGTATGTCTTCTTATCCAGCTATCGGATGGGACATTTGGGAGGTTACCTATAGAAAGGACTCCAACGATCAAGTTAGTGAGAGCTCTCAAAGTCAAATTTCAATTTCTCAAATTTTAGTATTAATGAATTGAATACCTTTAATTGTTGTAGTCCACCTGCATTTATAGAGTATTAATCAAAGTTTACCTTGTTTATATGACCTTTACTAGGGTTCTTATGGACTTGGTTCAAGACCCAAGTTTCATGTTTGGCACATGGATCTGGGTGGTTTAGCTGTTTCATTTAAGTTATAGCAGGCGACCTTTTTCATAGGTATACGACTTAGAGTAAGAATCCTAAGTAAACCCTTGAGTAGGCGGCTTTCTTTGAGTAAAGGTATTACAAGATCTATGTGTTTTAGTTGCTAATCATTAGTAACTTTAATTTACAGTCAAGTTCAAGTATTATTTCATTATTTCATGCCGATTTTTTCCGATTTCTGTATAATACAGAAATAAACATGATTTAGAATTTAACATGCATAGGTCAGACTGGAGTAGCTTATATCAAAGTCTTAACGTTCAAACTCCTTTTCCACATTATTGTTAAAAAAAATTATTTATATTTTATATGAAGAATAATTAACGAAATTGTTTTCATGATATTATGTACAGGTATCGACCGACAATATTGATTTATAAAATATCCAAATTATATTCTTAATATCTGAAATAGATACACAATCCTAGTTTTTATTTTATTTTGTAAAACAAAAATCTAACAAAATTTGTTATGCCTATACTTTTATCCTACGCACAAGTGGCAAATAATAATTTATTTAAAAGTTTTATATTCAAACTTCTTGTGAACATTATATTGTTTATAAAAATAGGTATATATTTATACACTAAAAAAAACTCTTAAATAATACAAATTTTAGTAATAAGAAATATGTTTAGAAGATAATTTAGAATTTTATTTTTTTAATTAGAGACCAATTCTTTTAATAACAAAAATTTTGATAGTCAAAATCTTGATAGTTCGGGTTAGTGACCAGTTTATAGATCAACTCATAATATAAAGTATTTTAATTATCAATTTATAAACTAATTATAACTTTTTGAAACTATTTTAGTTACCAACAATTTTTAATTTATAAATTAGTATATATAAATTGATCAGTATAGTGACTAATTATTTTTAATCATATTATTCAAATTTTTTTTAGTGATATATAGAGATAATTAAGAATATAATTCAAAGAAATAATTGCAATTCCTACCCTTCTCCTTGTGAACATTATTTATTTCTTTTGTTTTTTAGTTTATTACTATATGATCAACATAAACTTGTATAAGTTTTTCATTTAGTCATGAAAAATGAAATTTAAATATCTTTGATAAGTTTTCTATTCCAAGTGATATAAGTAATCGTAGGTAAGTTCCCAATTTCCTACAACATTAGAATGTGTTGTGTTGTTTTCTTTAATATAAATTTAATTATAACCGTAATATCCATATAAGAGATTCAATATTTCACTACCCACTACAAAATCAACCAACATATCAACTATAGGTATTGGATATTCATCTTTAGGAGTAGTTGCGTTTAAATCTCTATAATAAAAAAATTTCATCTTGCCATTTTTCTTAATTATAGGCATAATATTAGCAATTATGCAATCCTTTGAAGATTTTATTTAATTGACTTTCTTCCTTTTCGAATAAAGAGTCAATGCTCAACTGGTTGATAGAGGACCATTTGAATTAGGCCAATAACAAGGTTTACAACTAACTGTATAAAAGAAGATAAAACTTCAAAGAAGAAGACTCTACTACTTTTGGAAGTAAAATATTAAACATTTTCTATGTTTTTCTTAGTCTCGTAAAACTTTTATAGCTGCAAATATTTCCTTATAATTTTAAGATTTTATAGAGATATCTTGGAGCCTCCATTGCCTCACATCTAAGTACAAAATAGGTGACATCTCAAAATAAGAAAAAAAAAAAAAAACTTAAAAGAAATCTCACATCATTTAGAGGAAACTAGTCCCACTTATTTTGAACAATCATATTCCAAGTCTGACATCTCTTATATGTAAGGGTAACTATATCATTTTATAAATAACATTCCTAATGTAAAAATCACTTTTAAATGGTTTAAAATTTTTTTCTAATTCGGTCGTTTCAAAGTTATTTAAGGAAAACTTTTTTTACTTAAGTTGTTCTTCAATTAATTTTTTTTTGAAAAAAGAGTAAACTAAGTTTGTTAAGGAATTTGGTGAATTTAAGATGTATTTTTTATCTTCCACGAAGTTTGTACCCGATGGATGGAAAGCAAATTCATACACTACAAAGAATATTTCATTAAAATTCGATTATAAAAAATTATTATAATAACCAATTTAGATACTAATTTATAAAATAAAATATTATTAATTATTAATAATCATTATTGTAAATAAAAAGTTAAAATTGATTATTAAATTAGTCATTAATCAATTAGAAACTAATATAAAAATTAATTTTCTTTAACAAAAATCTTAATATTTAACGACTAATTTTCTTTGATAATTAAAACCTTTATAACTAAATTTTAAAAATTAATTTAAAAATCAATTATAATTTATAATTTTTTATTTATAATAATAACTATTTAAATAATCAATAATTTTTTATTTTAATATCTTTATTAGTTTAGCTAACAACTTTAAGGTCACTAAGTTATTTTATATCCTTTTAAACGATAAGTTATGCAAATTCGAGCAAACAAAAGTTGATCATGTTCGGTTTAAGTTATACTTCTCTTGTCTAACCTGAATATTTTTCATATTTTTTTATTAAATTCATATTAAATTTATATTAAATTTATATTATCTATAATCATAAATCATGTTAAATATTATTATATTGTGTAAGAAAAATAAAATGTACCAAAATTGATGTTCTGCCAATACACTTCTTATATTCTTGGGTCATTATACATATCTTGATACTTTCATTATTTTTTTTTTTCAGCCAGTACACAGCTTTTAAATTATTATTCTGTTATATCGTAATATTTATTATAATTTACTAATACAATATTTTAACGTGCACGATTTCATATCTTAGATTCATACTCTCGTGAGTATTTGCTCTTAAAATACATTATTTATACTTTACATACAGAGATGATTAAGGCAAGATTTTTCCCTATATAAAGGCAAGAAATGAATACCAGAGTCTCATATTATATTATATTATACATAGCAATAGCTTGCTTCAGTTGAGAGAAATGGAAGTGAAAGCAGAGATTGTATCTAAGAGCACAATAAAGCCATCTTCAACAACACCCAATAAGCTTCGACACTTCAAACTCTCTCTCATCGATCAATTGGCTCCTCCGTTCTACGTCCCTATTCTCCTCTTTTACTCTGCTTCCGACGCCACAACCACCAAAACAATATCTCAAAAATTGAAGGCTTCTCTATCAGAAGTCCTCACTCTCTATTACCCCTTTTGCGGAACCCTCAGAGGCAACTCAACCGTCGAGTGCAACGATGAGGGCGTTGTTTTCACCGAGTGTAGAGTCCCCATGGAACTCTCAAGCCTTCTCAAAGACCCTGACCTTCACCAGATCCACCACCTTTTCCCATGCGATCCCTACAATCCTGCAAGGGAAACTATGACAGGGAACATGGCTGCTCAGTTGAACCAGTTCACGTGTGGAGGTCTTGCGCTTGGCGTCTGCTTCTCACACAAGATCACTGATGCTTCCACTGCATCATCCTTCCTCACTTCTTGGGCTGCAACATCAAGGTATATTGGTCATACATTTCAAATCCCAGTGATTTTATAAACTTGAGTTAAACTTATATAATCCCGTTCTTAAGATTTGAATGTTCATTTTATAATATGATTAATTTGAAATTTTGCAGAGGAAACAAACTGATACTACCTCAACTGGAAGAAGCGGCGCTGGTTTTTCCGCCGAGGAAGATAGAAATGAGCTTGATTCGCGGCATGATGGGCCACAAAAACATTGTGACAAAGAGGTTCGTGTTTAACAGAACCAACATATCTAGACTGAAGCAAAAGTTGGGGAGCTTCGACTTCACTCCCACCAGTGTTGAAGCCGTGACAGCACTCATATGGAAATCATCGCTGGAAGCTGCGAAAGCAAATTCAGAGGAAGGAAAAATTCCGGCGTCTATGATATCCCACGCGGTGAACATTCGCAGCAGAATGGCCCAAACCTTTTCGGAGCATTCCATGGGAAATCTGTGGCAACAGGCGGTGTCTCCGGTGGTGGAGGTGGAAGGAGAAGTGGGGCTGCGCGATTTGGGTGAGAGAGTGAGGGAAACGATAAGAAAAGTTGAAGGAAAATATTTGAGTATGGTTGAGGGTGATGAGTTTTATAAGGTGATGGAGTGTTTGAAGGAAGCAAGAACAATGGTCGCAGAAAAGGGTGTTCCTTGTTATAGCTTTAGCAGTTGGGTGAGGTTTGGGTTCTATGAAACGGATTTCGGATGGGGAAAACCAAGTTACGTGCGCACTATCGGAGTGCCTATAAAAAACGTGGTCATTTTTATGGCTACTAAGGTTGGTGATGGCATTGAGGCATGGATAACCTTGACTTCGCGTGACATGGTCCATTTTGAGAAAAATCCAGAACTTCTCCAGTTTGTCTCGTTTGATTCTTAATGAGAAACAAGGTTTTTTTTTTTTCTTTTGTTTTTTCAAACACTATCTAGATTCGTATCTCTAAAATTGAATTGAGATTCTTAATATATTATAATTTCATTATTTATTTTTTATAATGATGAATTAGAGTAATTTTTTTGTATGTAGATGAACAATGGACAAAGCTTCAGCAAGTGAAGATTCTGCCGCGTCAAGGATGAAAACCAAATATCATTGATATATGAATGCAATGTTGTTTATCTTTTGTTTTCTAACTGTATTTTATATTTTATTACGTGATTCAATGTTTATTGGACTTTGTATTTAAATTTAATATTTTTATTCGAATTTTATTTAATTTAAAAACACCTTAAAGTGTATTAGAATTATTTTTAGTTATATTTTGATGGCTGTAGACACTATTGTATCATCCGTGGGTTTTAGAAGAAGAGTACAATTTATTAGAATTAAAATTAATTTAAGATCCGTGGACTATTTTTAATAGAAATTAGAGCCTAGATATGGGTTTTTTTTTTTATTTCAGGTTGTTTTAAACTCAGAGTCTTTTGACTTGTGAATCAGGACGAAGTCAATAAGATTGATGATGACATTAAAACTCAAGTTATCATCATATAAATCGATTTTAGTGCATCAGACAAATAAAGTCGTCAGTATTTATAACGACTCCGTATTTTTTTTAAACGTCCCAATTATATATATATATATATATATATATATATATATATATATATATATTTTTTTTTTTTTTTTTTAATTTATATATTTTTTTTTTTTTTTTTTTTTTTTTTATATTATTTTAATATTTATTTTTTTTATATTTTTGTAAATGGTAGATACAATTAGTTAGATTTAACAATATTTTTCATTAAATTAAATATATTAAGATCATTTCATTAAAATCACATAATAAAATACATTGAAAGATTGGATAAAGCTTCATCCAATTAAGAAAATATTTAATTACACTTAAAAAAATTAATTTAAAAAAAAAACATTGAACTGAAATCGTCTTTAAGTCTTGGGCGACTCTATTTTCTTTTACACTTAGACTGGTTTGCATTATGACAACTTTACTTTTATAAAAGAAAATCGATATATATCATAACGACTTCAATCTTAATTTTATTACGAGTTCTTATGACTTCACCCTATTTAAAAATAAAAAAAATCAACTGAACTACGTTTACGACTTCGAGCTCAAAATAATCCTGTATGTATGTTTAAACAAATCCCAACGGCTTATTTAGCTCTAATATTAATAAATCTGCACAAATTTTATCAAATTAATTGCATGTAAAAATCTTTAAGGCTATGTTAACTTGGTAGGATAGATTTAAGAGAAAGTGTGAAGATGGATTTGTGTTGATTTGAGTAGATAAATATGTGTGTTTTTTTGAATGGATTTAGAGAATAAAAAGAGTGGATTTGGAGATGAATTTTAAAAAAGTTAGTGAGTGATTTGATTGATGTAATAGATTAAAAAAAAGTTTTAATAAATAAAAATTTGAAAATTACTAAAATATCTTTGAAGGTAAAAATAAAATTAAATGATTATTAAATGAATTAAAAATATTAATTTAACAATATAGTAATTATCATTAATTATTATAAATATTTATATATATATATATATATATATATATATTTTTATTAATTAATTATAAAAATTATTATACATATTATTATATACAAATATATTATTAGTTACTTCATATATTATTAATTATATATAATATAAAAAAGACATAAAAGTAAAATGGGTTTATATTTGTTCAAATTCACTCAAATATGAGTGGATGGATTTTGTCAAGAATCACGCAAATCCATCTTTGCTGTTGCGCTTGAATTATTTAATAAGAATATGAAAAATATTTTTTATCCATCTTTGTAAATCCGTGCTTTGTTACTATCTGTTCAAACGAATTGAGCCTAAATATCTAAATGATTACATTAGTAACGGTTGATCTAAAAGCATTAGATACTTTTAGAACCAAATTCAAATTTTTATTAAATGGAAAATACTAAAAGGTTTTGGATAACAATTTTAATAGAGCTAATTTGGAGTTTCCAAAAATGTATATATCTCATGTTTAGTGAAATAGGTTTTTTCTTTTACGGTGCTACATGTTTAGGCTATCTTTGTTTCTACTTGCTGAAAGTATTACAATTGGCCTCATAAGTATTTTTGTTATTTACAATTTAGCTGTTCGTATATTAAATTGTAAAAGGTTAAACAAAGTTGTGGTTACCAGTGTTTTTCTTTAAGTTTAAAGTTGTCAAATTAATTTTTTACCTTATCAATCTGAAATTTAAATAAAATTTTCATGATATTTAAAAGAGTTGTTCAATTTTAAAATTGCTAACGGATATCATGTTTGAAAATAGATAAGAAAAGCCTGTCACATTATCGGTTTGGCGCTTTAGCCAAATTTAGCCTTACTTCCCACATGATCGGTTTGGCACTCTAGCCAAATTTAACCTTACGTCCCAAAATTGATAAAAATAGCATAGCATTTTAAGAGAACAATTATGATATTTTGATAATTAAATTTTAATATTTTTTAAGTGATTTTAAAATATTAAAAAATAAAAAAAATAAAAAGTTATTTAAAAATGTTATCTTATGTATGAGAAAATATATTTCTTAAGAGAAATAGAAATTATCGAGAGAAGTTGGAGATATATTTCTGCAAATCTTCAACGCAGAAAACCTTGAAAATTTCCTCAACCGCCTACAATGTATTTTTTACAATGAGTAAGTTATATATTTTGTTTTCACAAAAATATTATTTATTAGTATTAAAATTTGAAATTTAGTTCTGATAAAACTTCTTTTAATTTTCATTTGAAAAATAAGATCTAAACTTACTATTTTTTACAATTTAAATTCACATAATCACGTATAAATGAATAAAAAATATTTTAGAGATGTTACATGTAATATCCAATTTAATAGAATAAATCTAATAAAATAAAACGTCACATGTTTATAGTATAAAATAGAGCACCGACAGAAAATATATAAGAATTAATCATTATAGTTATCCATAATATACCGGAAGGAATACCCACAGGCACAATACAATGCCTTAAACATAGACTAAACATGAAACAGTTAACAAAAAAGAGTTGCTCACAAAGTAAGGAACCTAACTAAACAACAACATCTCTACCAAGATCACGAGCACCGAAAGTCTCCATGTCTACTCACACCAAGGATTTGGTGATCATCGCAAATATGAAAAGCCAAACAAAGAACACAAATACAGATAAAAAGGGTAAGCTAGTGAAATTAATTTTTAACAGTTAAATAAACAAGTTATGAAACAAAAGAAACATACAACCAAGGAATAATTCACATACTTATCTTCATCTAAACAATTAATGGACTCTCGACTCGATTATCCGGATTATGCACTTGATATAGACTTCTAAAGGAAGTATGCAGTTGTGTTGGTTTCTAAACTCTGTAGAGTCCAGACACAAGGGGTTATCACCCAACCACACATAAGGTTAATCCCATTATGCCTTGAGCCCAAACATGTCCTAAGACTAGAATCTTTTGCCACTCTCACCACATAATTTATTCTACTCTATATGAGTGTGAACGATTATTAGAGTTCATAATACATTCATTTATCTAGACATCTCCTATATCAAGACATACACTAACCACACCATCACCAAGAATTTCCCTTGAAACTCTTTCATCATCAACATTCCACATGTTATCTCAGAATAATTATCATCCCAAGCTAAACACATCAAGTACAGGTCAAAAAATGCCACATAATTCATGCATAACTTCATACATCATAATTTTAACATTAACTCACTCAATCACAAGTTAAAATAAGGAATTAAAATTCTACAGCAATTCTCGCTTAAGCTAGAATGATCTCACTTAAGTTAGACTGGTCTTGCTTGTTAGTTTTGAATTGATTGAAATGTCAAGAAGGTGGGGGGTGAATTGGCTAGTTAAAAATTTAGGCTATCTTTGAAAGCTAAAAACCACCATTTATTTGAATCAATTAGATCACCAAGTTAGGATGCAAAAGCTATTTTTTTGTATACTTTCAATCGGTCAAAAACAGAGTTAATCGATTGATTTTACTAAACAAATTCTGTTATGGTATAATCAACCGATTGAAACAGAAAAACAATCGACTGAAATACTGGAAAAATGCAGAAATGCATATTCGAGTTTTAAACCAGGAACAATGCACAAGAATGATCAAGACAAGTTCTGAATGATTATGCAAAGATGCTCAATGCTGCAGATGTCATGAAAACATGCAAGAACACGAAAAAGATGATTAAAACACAAGTTCTTTAAACTTTAAATGATTATGCAAGAAAGAATGATTAGAGAAAAGATGAGGTTACAAGATTTTTATACTAGTTCACTCAAACCTGAGCTACATCCAGTTTGTCAAGGCAACTTGAGCTTGACTTTGCACTATTTCAAAAGATTTACAAAGTGTCCACTCTTACACTTTCAAAATATGTAAAAACCACACAAAAGACTCTTAAATCACACAAGAATCACATCAGCACAGCAGGAACCCTCTTGCAGACCTGAAAAACCACCAGGCACACACACAAAGCTTGAGAAAGATCAAACCTCAGTGGTAGCATAGCTCAGCCTACACAAACCACTTTTTCCAAGCTTCAAACTCAAGCCAAAGGCTCCAAGAATTGATCCAAGATCAATCTTCAACTACTACAGTCTGAATGATCACGAAAGAGAGAGTTTCCACAAGTTTCTAGAATAATTTCGTGCTAAAAAATGATCGGAATACCTCTCTTTCGAAAATCATAGCTCTTATTGTCAAACTGTTACGAAATTCAACAGGTTGATCTCCAAATCAATCGGTTAATTTCACTTGACTTAAGTGAAATCAGTCGACTAAAAAATAAATCAACTTATTGAATTAGTTACAGTTTAAGACTATTGCAGCCAACCTTTTAACCTGTTGAAAAACCATTCAACAAATTAAAAGAGACATTTTAACCTGTTGAAAAACCATTCAACAGATTAAAAAACACAACAAAGACCAAAAACATCGAATTAATGCTATAAGGTCTACAATATGAATTACAAACTTCAAATACACTTTCTAAATGATGTAACCATGTGGAGAGCACACGTTCTAGCCTTGATCACCATGAATACCATCAAATCTCGTTATCTTCATCAATGTAGGCTTCATTCCAATGGTAATGGCTTCCAAGTAGTTCAAAAAGCTTCATCAAATCTTCATTAAATCTTCAAGAGACCTACCACCTTGGCTTCACATGTCAACATTGCTTAAACTAGAAATTCTCGCTTAAGCGAAAATTCGAACAAAGAGCAAAGTGGAATTATGCTATTCTCACTTAAGCTAGAAATTCCCGCTTAAGCTAGACTGATCTCGCTTAAACTAAACTGATCTCGCTTAAGCTAGACTGATCCCGCTTAAGCTAAAATAGTAGGTTTTCACAAGTTTCAACATGCAAAAACCAAAAATATCAAACAAAACTAAAACAACACAACCACGAACATCAAACCAACATTTTAAGCACGATTCAAGACCAAAATCATGCAAGAAACTTTTAAAAAAAGTTTTAAAGTCCTAGCTTCCCTTACCTTAAGAGATTAACTCAGTCAAACAAGCTCCAACAACAGAGCACCACAACAGAACTACTACTTAAGGAGTTGACAACCAATATCAAGAAAGAAACAGTGAGGCCATGACCACAAACAGAATCATGCCAAAACTTCGGAACAGAAACAAAATGGAAAAAGGGATGAAGGTTTAGTTCAACTTACATGGAGGAGGTTCAATGAGCTCGGAGGAGGTCGTAGCTCAAGCCTTAGCAGAACGTCTGTTTTAGGAGAGGGAGAAGGAACGTGAACTATTTGGAATAAGAAGACAGAATAGGAAGTGAATGGTTGGAAGGGGAGTCTTAGGGGTAACAAGTGGGCTGACCCTGGACCTTTTATCAACAAATTTTTTTTTCTTCCATTTGAACTCATTTCAATAATTCTTTTAGTTGCTTTAATAGGTGCAATTTTTGTGGCTCACCAATAAGAAAGTTTTCGAACTAATAAAATAATATAAATTACATTTTGTTAAAATTTATTACATTTCTTTTATGTTGAATTATATGTTAACGAAAAAGAATATTTATGTATAAAGTATAAAATATTTTTGCAAATACTTGATTTTGTTGTAGACTTATTATGTTAGACAATAAAATCCTTTGAATTCACAATTTGATCAAAATGAATAAAATTTGGGGGACCCAAAACTTTTTTAAAATAGAGAGTGAGTCTTACATTACATGTTGGCTAGGGATGTCAACGGGGCGGGTAGGGTACGGGTAGTAGCTGCCCCGAACCCTACCCGCTGGATAAATATTCGCCATGTACCCGTACCCATATCTGTCGGGTATCCGTTATGCAGGTACCCGTCTATTTTTTTATATCTGCGGATATCCACGGGTAACCGCGGGTATTTACAAAAATATTTTAAAAAACAAATATTTAACCATAATTAGTGTTTGGATCAACAAGCCCACTTTCTCCGATTGATTCCTGAAAAACAGACAAATAAAAAATCATTAACAATTTATATTGTAGTTTATTTTTGAATGAAATATTAAAGAAATTACTAACTTCATCAATGTCCACATCTTGCAACATTGTATAAAGTTTCATGTTGTTCAATTTTAATCTAGAAAAGCTTGAAAACATAAGAAGTTCATTAAAAATTTCTAACA
>Ga0214543_1000687_pt1 | contig 59482 bp, 34 predicted proteins | sample CNSS2metaG_FD_160094 | JGI IMG/M metagenome (GOLD analysis project Ga0214543, IMG submission 160094) | Root nodule microbial communities from cowpea collected in UCLA plant growth center, Los Angeles, California, USA - CNSS2 | ecosystem: Host-associated > Plants > Roots > Nodule | place: USA...
GATTTTTAATTGATCTTTGATACAAAAAGGGAAAATATTAAAAGCACAATTTTTATTAAGAACCCAATTCACCCTCCTCTTAGTTTTTGTCTGCACGCTCAAACATTCCGCTGCGCGATACCAACATATATACCAAATCAATGTGCTAGATTCAGAAATATCACAAGATATATGTCAAATTAATATTCCTCGTGATGTTGGCATTTCTTCTCCATTCTCTTCATTATGTGAAATTAAAATCATATCATGCCAACTTAATTTAAATTAATGCACAAGATATCAAATTATACATGTAAAATATAAAGTACTTACATATACATTATTCGAACAACAAAACATGACTCCTAACTCAAGAGGAATATGTAAAACATAATGATCCATTATTTTTCTTATGAGTCTCAATATACAATTCTCCTCGACCCACAACACGTTAAAGATTTACTTCCTAGTACACACATAAGCATATAAGTCCAATGTAAGATTACATGAATTTTTTTATTTAACTCAACAAACAAACAAATTTACCATCTCATGTTTGTAGACAAAAGTTTTGCACCACTAGTATGTGGAATTTTTTGTTTTTTTCTAACTTCAATATTTCTCTTACATAATTCTTGAACAACAATAACTTATTAACTGACATAAATGATACAAAACAATTACTAAAACAATTATTTATTAAAACTATCTTATATTTTGCACTTAGATGATAATCATCAAATGAAGACTATTGATCTTTATGAATACCATCAGGAACATTGATGATTAATTGTTCTTGTGAAAGTGAGCTATCATAAACGCAATTCCACATATTCATCTTTGCATTTCTATACTTATTTAACATGCAAAGAGAACAAATATTTTTGATGTCACGAAATAAAACAATTTCTAAAAGAAAAAATTACTATATAACAATAATTGTACCGTCTCAGATCAATTTCCAATAAAACTCAAGGATCATAAGTAGAACCCTACTTGGATAGCAACTAGGTCATGAAACGAGCTACCCCTCATAAGCAGAGCCCTACCTAGATAACAACTAGGTCATGAGACGAGTTGCCCCTGATAAGTAGGCCCTACCTGGATAGCAGCTAGGTCAAGAGAGGAGCTATGTAGCAAATGGGTCTAAAAGAGTGGTGCACATTTATGGAAGTTATGGTGCACCATAGTTTATAGCAAGGGAAGCTACAAGTAGGTCTAGTTTGTAAGCAAGCTGAACTTGAAGAAACATGACAAAATGTAGCAAATGTGACATGAAGAAGCAGAAATGAACCTATTACATAAACATAACTTCACCTGAACAATAAGAGATATGGCCTTACAAGAGAAAGCGTGAAATTATGTTAGACTTAAGTAGTTTTTTGAGGGCATGTGATCTGATTCATAGGGAAAGAGTTCTAATATAGTAAATGTTTACTCTTCAAGGTCAAACTCCATCTTTCCTTTCTTGATAACCTAGTCTGTGTTTTGTATTTGGTCATTGTTATTGAGGAATTCAAGGCATAAGAAAGACAGATAGACAAACACTCTCAAGATGGTAACAAAATTGATGGAGAAGAAAGAGAACCTTCACTTTCTGTGTTGATAAAGTAATTGTGTTGGTATTCTTGATTGGAAGTAGTAATGTTTACAAAAACATATTAAGTAGTAGAAGTATTTGATAAGTCCCTTATTTCTATAGTCTTTCTTAGCTAATTGCAATTTTTTGGGTAGGTTAAGATGTTAATTAGGAGTTATTAACTTATAATTAGTTTAGTTAGGTTTTTAGGTTAGTTTTACTAAAGTAGCTTAATTAGGTGTTTTTAATGCATTTTTAATGTAATCCTTAGGAGTACTGTTAGTATGATCTAGTTTAGCATACAATATAGCTTCATAAATAGGTAATAGAATCTTAGTTTAGTTTTAGTTTAGATATACATAGGCTTAGAAGTAGAGTTAGTCTAGTTGTAGTATAGTTTTAAAAGCTTTTAGGAAGAGTTTAGTGTGATTACATCCTTTTTCATATTTTTGAGTGGAATGTAGAGAAGAAGATTAAGGATATCTTAAAATTTTCCAAATAAATCCATGAGAAAATCTGAATAAGCCAAATTGAGTGAAAATGGTAAAGTTGACTTTTGTTGAACATGTTGACTAAAGTTGACTCAGTGTTGACTTTTTTATTTTCAAATCCAATGATAAGGCACTTGTGGAGAAAGTTTTAGAACATCAAATTACATTTTTGTTGTCCTTGAAGGGGCTAAAAAGTGGTTAAAAGATGCATGAAACTCTTAAATATCATTTCATATTTTTAGTTCATTTAGGTGGTTTTAGTTGTAACATAATTTTGAATTGTGAATTCTGAATTGTCTCTTTAGTTGTGAATATAAGCACGGGTCAGGTATGAAGTTGCTAAAATAAAATTTAATGCACAAAGTTGCTTATGAGAAAAATATTGAAGTAGATCAAAGTCTACTTTCGAAGTATGCACGTGAGAGGCTTGGAATTGGAGGGAAACATGAGCTGTCATGAGGTTGGCTGCATCACTAAAGCTTATGACCTGCTCCATTAGGTGGCTACAGTTGGGGAACTTGCTAACCAAGTGGCAAATGAAGTTAGTCAGTTAGATTAGTGTATATGAAGTTTTTGGTAGTATTTGTTGCGGATGGTCCTCATTTTGATAGAATGTTTAAAATGGTCCTCATTTTTACTGAATGTTTCAAATGGTCATCATTTTTGTAATTCGTGTTTTATTTGATCCTTTACTGTAACGTCGTTTAAATTATTAACCGAGAGCATTATATAGAAATACGTAACACGCCCTAATACAAACCGTGCCACTGTACAATGCTCCATTAATGATTTAAACGGCGTTACAGAAAAGAACCAAATAAAACATTTATTGCGAAAATGATGACCATTTTAAACCTTCGATAAAAATGTAAAAATAAGGACCATTTTAAATATTCTATCAAAATGAGAACTATCTGCAACAAAAACTATAAAAATGAGAATAAAAGATATTTAAAATGTCTTAATTATTAAATGGACTCAAAAATATATATTGTAAATTGAATATCTTCTGTAAATTCCGTGCGTCGGTGTGTGATATGACAGGTACAGAAATGCATCATTTAATAAGCGTGGTTGAACTTCAATAATAAATTCGTCCGACACCAGAAACCATGATTAACGGTGGCTTAGCACTTCCGGTTTATGCCAGTGGTGCAAAACCTCCGTTCACTCGACCCACTGCAAATTTTCATCCTTCTGTTTGGGGCGATCGCTTTCTTTCCTATGTTCCTTCTTCCGCTGTATTTACTTTTTCAAACTCTTTAGCTAAGATGTTACATTTGCATGTATTTAACACTTAATCTGTGTAGATAAAATATTTCATATGACGGCCTTTTCGTTACAACTTCATGCAGGAAAATGATAGTCCTATTCAACAAGCTAAACTATTAAAAGAGCACGTGAGGAAGAAGCTTGTCTCACCGATTGATGATAATAATTTCTCTTCTAAATTGAACTTCATTGATTCAGTCCAACGTTTGGGTGTGTCTTACCATTTTGAGCACGAAATTGACAGTGCTCTATGTCGAATTTATGAGATTTCAACAAAGGACAATAATATCATAGCTCACAATGATGATCTTTATCACACGGCTCTACTCTTTCGGCTGCTTAGACAACATGGATACCGAATTTCTCCAAGTATGTTTTCATGAGCATTAACCAAATTTACTTTTCAAAGAACAATAACTTCTTGTTCAACTCACCTCGATGGTATTAAATTTATTGTTCGAGTTTATTCTTTAGTCTACTTCCTAGAAATTAACACATGTTTTTAAGTTAAACAGGTGTATTTTTCAAATTCGAAGACAAAACTGGAAAGTTTAAGGAAAGTTTAGTCGACGATATAGAAGGAATGTTAAGCTTGTATGAAGCAGCCCAACTAAGATGTCATGGAGAATATGTACTTGAAGAAGCACACAATTTCATTTTGGAGCAGTTAACTAAGTTTATAACCACTCAACTAAATTGTTCTCTTTCAACACGAGTGCAACATTGCTTAAGACAATCACTTCACAAAGGCTTGCCTAGGTTGGAGACAACATATTTTATGTCTTTCTACAAAGAATATCCATCTCATGACCAAAAATTGCTAACATTAGCAAAAATAGATTTTAACGAGTTGCAGGAGCTACATTTGAAAGAAGTCAGCAATATAACCAAGTAATATCTTCTTCAAAAATACTACCTTTCAATGTATAAATCAATATATATAAATTAAAGATTCTATTTTTTTTTTGTCTTTGGAATCTTAGTGTTGTTTTTTCTATTCAGATGGTGGGCTAAGGATTTAGATGTCTCATCCAATCTACCCTTTACACGAGATAGGATCATAGAATGTTATTTTTGGGCATTGGGGGTGTACTTTGAGCCACAATATTCCAGATGGATAACAACAAAATTAGCAGCTCTAGGTACCATCATTGATGACATCTACGATGCTTATGGAACAATAGAAGAACTTGAGCTTTTCACCAATGCAATTGACAGGTTAGGCACATTAAAATGATATAGAAGTATATCGTTACATTAATTCTACCGATATATAAGATAACTTTTTCAAAACTAGCAGGTGGGATATTTGTTGCTTGGCTGATCTCCCAAAATACATGCAAGTATGTTATAAGGCAATTTTGGATGTATATGAAGAAATTGAGCAGGAGATGAGAAAGCAAGGAAAAGTATATTGCATTAAGTATGTCAAGAAAGAGGTAGAATTACATTTTAATTGATTTTTTATTATTATTTATTCAACTGATACTAAGAAGTTACATTAAATATTCTTTCAGGTCTAAAAATACTATCTATCGTATTTAATGACCATTTGGATTAACTACTGATATTAAGCAAAATATATATATATATATATATATATATATATATATATATATATATATATATATATATATATATATATATATATATATATATGCGCCAAATGTTCTTATAAAATCCTCCTTCAACATCCTTTTTCATAATTTGAAATAATTACTCCTCTTTTGTCAAGATGTTGAAGAGGGACCTACAAGACATTCTAATATTCAAGTTAATAATACATTACATACAATAAATATAATAATAAATGAATAAACAATTTTATCTTATAAATCATTTTATACCTTTTATATGGGTTTTTTCCTAAATGGACCTCTAATAGGTAGCCTAAGTCTAATATAGGGATACTTAAGGTATTTTAATTAGGTAATTTTATCTTTTGTTTGTTTTAATAATGTTCTTAATTAGGATAGAGATAATGCCTCCGCAATAATTGAATCATCTTTGTCCTATCCTATACATTAGCCTCCTAGGCTTGTTGTCAGCCTAAAAGTCTTTGCTTGTAAAAGAAAATTTCCATTTCTTTGTCTATTCTCACATTCTATCAATTTCTTTTGGCTTCCACTTTTGGGATATGTCACGAACCATATATGCCAAATGGTTATGTGGTTAGGATCCCATTTTGTCTCTCATGACCTTTCGACACTTCTTCCAATTTCTTCTTCATCAGTGCGTTCTCCTCCTTGAGTGCATTCATCTCCTCCTCATTTTTTTTTCTTAATTCAGACATTTGATGTTGTAGTTCAAGTAGCAACCTCACATCCCCTCCAGTATGATTACTATGAACCTCTATTTTCTTGTTGCTTCAAGTTGTTAACCATGTTCCTCGTCAACACCATCTAATATTCTTAGCACACGTCAGTCTTGCGGTGGAAGCTAAATATTTTGATTGATGCTGGAATGCCCTTCCAAGATTCTCCTTTAACGACTTTGCTCCCGATCTTAGATAATTTCTTTTCATGTGTCAAGATGTAGAGAGGTTACATGCAAGATACTCAAGTCAACAATATATTACATGCAATAAATATGGTAATAAATGAATTAACAATGCTTATGCCAGGTAGACTAGTTTAATCTAAGGATACTTAGGATATATCTGAATAAGAGAATTTATCTTTTTGTTATATTATTAATTCTTAATTAAGGCCGAGATACCGCTAGAGATAACATCATCTAATTCGTATCCTATAAATGTGTCTCTCTTGTGAGATTAATTTTAATTAGAAAAATAAAAATTGTATTATTTGATGGATGACGATAAATAGACATCACGTCTTTTACTTTTTCCTATTCAACACCAAAGAAAAATTTGTTTTAAAATATAAAATAAATTAAGATGAATCAAAGTAGAATAATTAAAATATTAATATTTTATTAGAAGTTAGATAGATGTAGAAAGATTGAAAGGTGTAGCTTTTAAAATTTTCATATTCCAAAACTTTTATAATTTGAGGTATACAAAGTGTGACCACCTTTTTCTTTTGTCCAATGAAAAGTGTGGAATATGTTTCTCAATATTATATATTTGTACCTTTATGCTAGATGAAGAGACTAGTCGAGGCACATATGGCTGAGGCAAGATGGTGCCATTCCAACCACATTCCAACATTGGAAGAGTACATGCAAGTAAGAATAACGTCCGCTGGTTACCCTATCTTGATTACCTCATCTTTCTTAGGCATGGAAGATACGACAGAGGAGATCCTTCTATGGGCAACGAATAAACCAGTCATTATTGCAGCATGTACACTTATGTTTAGGATTGCAGATGACATTTCTGGAGATGAGGTGCACCCTTGACACTAATTAATTTCTATCAATTTAACTAAAAGGAAAATATGACAGTTCTATGGAACTACTGATGAATACACCTAACTTTAAAAAATATGTCAAGAAGAAATGGTCATAATAGAATTGTACTTGTCCAAGTACTTTCTCAACTAGGTTATGTATGACCCACTTATAAGTAATTTTAGTTTATTATAAGAAGAAACATTTTCTTTATCTTATATTAAGAGTTAGCAATTGAAAAACTCTTAAAATTTTAGAATAATAATTTTGCAAAGACCATTAATAAATCCTATATATTAGTTGTTAAATAATGATTTGGTTTTTTCTTTTTGTTGTTTTTGTTTACGAAGTTTGAACAGGATAGACAACATGTTGTTTCAAGCATTCAATGCTATATGAAGGAGCATAAAATCTCAAGGAAATGTGCCATCAAAGAACTACTCAAGCTAGTTGAGAATGCTTGGAAGGACATAAATGATGCATGCTTAGCTCCTACTCAAGTTCCAATGAAATTTCTAATGCGTGTGGTCAACTTTTCACGTGTGGCACACGTGTTTTACAAAGATCAAGATACCTATACAAATGCAGGAGGGATAATGAAAGATCACATTGAAACTGTTTTAGTTAAAAAAATGTCTATATAAATTAGAAGTATATTGGTGTTTTACTAATTACTAGTGATCCACATTTGGTGTCACGTTCAGCTTCACACTCCATGTTGCTTGCATATCCTTTTGGATTGTTTGACAAGGATGGTCAAAGAATAAAGATTTGTCAAAAAAGAAAAATTTTGTGAATTATTAATAATTTTCCTTTTAGAAGTATTAAACATCACTTTTGGACGATGAAAACACATTTTTCTTCAGTTTTGGTTCTTTAAAGTTGTGAAATTAAATTGTTTCAAGTTATAAAATAAGGTTAAAATTAGTAAATTTTGGAAAAAAATAAATCAGGAGGTAAATGCACTCCAACTTTCATTACTTATACATTGCACCATTCTTATATGGGCCAGCAAAAAACCTCTTTTGCACCCTTAATTTACTAATTTTCACCGATCCTTCCACTCATAAAAGAAACCCAACCATATGTTGTCGAGTGGCAGAATGCTAGCATACATAATCTAACAAATAAAAGCCTGACACGAGTCCAATATCATAACACTCAAAATCGAGCAAATCAGATAATGACATGTCATCATCATCTTCAACCTAGGTTCCAAACAACACTTTCACCTACATTGTGACCCACTCCATCGCATCAACCATTGTAGTTCAAATTTCCTATGATCCAGAACCACCAAAACTGCTAGAATAGACCTGCACCGCGCCTCTCATTCAAACTCAACGAGCAAAACAAGCCACCATGGATGCAACAACCTCCTCGTCGAAATTCAAATGGATTAGTATTAGCTCAAATGGTTGAGAGTACTTAGTTATGATGAAAGGACTTGGGTTCGAGTCTTATGTATGCCAATGGTATGATTATTTGATTGTATTCTCTTATGATATGCTTGAACATGATAAGTGATTATAAATTCCTATATTTATAGGAATTGTCAAGAAACACAAATTAGCCTGATGGTTGTGCATGTACTTGGTAATTGGGAGGTTGTGGGTTTGAATTTTGGTTAGAATAAAATCATAATATATAATTTTTTTATGCTTGGAGAACGAATTTGGGGAGATAAAAAGCTAGTGATATGTTCCACGAATCTGGACACAAACAAAAGGCTTAATGAAAATTTATTAGCTATTAAGGTCCAATTAAGGTATTGATTGAAATTAATTTTGTTTTAATTCACTTATTTTCGTTTAGGGTTGGTGAAGTGAGGAAAACCAGCCACCAAACTACACTAAAACACTATGCATTGAGAGTGATTTGAAGGGTTGAAGTGTAGGAGACTAAGTGAGGACAACTTAGACCAAGGGAAAGGCTAGAATGTTTTGGAGCAAAGAATTCAGGTTAGGGGAGCTCCATTTCGAGTTTTTATTGTGTTGTATGTTTCTAGATTGTGTAAATTGCTTGCGACCCTTGAATATTGCGATATGTACGTGAATTCTTTGTGTTTTTGGAAATTTTTAGAAACTGCTTGACGGCGTCAAGCGACACGAACTGGTTTCTCCAGTTCGCTGCCTTCTTGATTCTTCTGTGTTATTGATGTTGTCTAGATGAATCCTTGATGTATGCTCGAGTGAATTTTGATTTGATTGGGTATCTGCAAGTAATTTTTATGATGATGGTATGAATCTTGCATGAATTTGTGGTTAGGGTTCATGTTAGAATTAGGGGGTGAATCGACGTGATTTCTAGTGATGATCAATGAGATGGTTCATGAAATTAATATTAAATTAAACAAGCATGATCTTTGTGTGATGGTAACTAGTGGCTTTAGGGTGCGTGCATGTGATGGAAAATATGGGATTTTCCCAAAATTTGTATGCACTGCCTAGTGGCACATGCACTGCCGCCAAGCGACACATCAAGTGTAGGGAGCCATGGGGATTTTGCTTCGCGTTGTGTTTGGGTGTGGTTATCTAGAAATTTCGTGCAGGATTTTAGGAAAATGAACATAAAGTATGGGGAGGAAACCTTATATGAAGGATAATTAATGATATGTGTGAATAGGCAATAATTGGGATGATATGCATGTAAAAGCAATGTTTGGTTTTAACTATGAGGTTGTTCATTTCCTGTTGGGACTGTTGTTATGTATCAAGTGTGATGTTGATTTAAGGGGAGTGTGGCATGTTTCATTTAGTAAATGAATGAGGATATAAAGGATTGCATAAGGTGTGAATAGGAGAATGACCTTAATTTGGAAGCTATAAATTGTGTGGCATGATAATTCAGTCATAGTGTTATGACTAAATAATTGCAAAGGCACTATGTTTTGTGTGTTGTGTGTTTGAGGTTCATGAGAATTTATTCCAAAGTACCAAAAACCAGTAGCACTTGCGCTAATAGTATGACGCCTAGCGACGTTGGACAAGCCGTTAAGCAATAGGGACACCAAACAGTGGCAGTGGCCATTAGACTTGTGTGGCGCTTCGCGGCAGGGAAGGCTTTGCCCGGCAGAGTTCGTTGACAGAAGCACTAGGAAGGCTTGTCGCCTGGCGACAAAAGGAGACCGCTAGGCGGTCTGGAAACAAGTTTCGCCTAGCGACGCGAGTTGTGTGCCAGGCAGTTTTTGGTGCAGAGTTGGAACGCGAGGAGGATTTCTACACAACTTTGGATGGAGGTCATGATATGATGCTTCGTTGGGGGCCCAATTATGAGTGCAACTTGTATCGGGGATAACATGTGGCCATTCCAGCTTGTAGCCTAGTGGTTTTTGAAATCCAATGTAGTGTGCGAGATCGTGGCTCGTACGGATGGGTTCTGGAAGATTTCCCTTTTTAGTGTAACTAATGAGTTTGGTAGTCTTGGGACAAATATGGATTGCGGTTCGTATAGAGAAACTCCACTTGGTGTCGCAGATCGTGGCCATGATAATATTTTCTCGCGTGTGGACTATTAGGTGGTGGCCAGTAGTCGGAGAGGCGAGTAGATACTCATGGCAACAAAGATTGATTACTGTACTCATCAAAGGGTGTAGAATCATAAGGCGTCCAACGGATGGTTTGGAAGTTGAGAATGGGGGATTGGAGTGTTAACATGTGTCATAGTTTTGAATTGCTTTATTAGTTCGTGTTGTAATTTATTTATTTTTAGCTCACCCTATTTGTGTGTGTTTGGCGATGATCATGTAACTTGTTACATGGGAGCAAATATTTATGCAGGTGAGCACGTGGTTGCTTAGACTTAGAGTGGGGGCAACCAGAGGGTTTTACTTAGAGATGCTTTATGATGTTTATAGACTATTTTGTAATGGATATTATAAATAGTTTATATTTGTAATAAGTGAACGTCGTGTGGATTTTATAGATGGCGTGTTGAAATAAAGTTTTAAATTTCCCATGGTTTTGGGAAAGAACTTTAATAATAAATGCAAATTATTATTATTTTTTCTTATTTTAATTTTAAATAAGAATTTTCAGGCGAGGACGTTACAAAAATTCTAAGCGCAGCAACATTTAACCTCAATGCTGCCATCAATAACAAACCATTCCAAATCGCAAACCACTATGCTTCACCGTGAGCAGCGAGAATGACGCCACCAACACCTACTTCTTGACAACAACAACCAACAATTGTAGCAACCAATGGTGCGACACACCTGCACTTCGTCCATAACAACCACGCGCAAACTTCGTTGGAAAAGAACGTCAACAAAAACCATAATGGAGGAGCTGACATATTAGAGAGAAAAACTGCCATGTGTCAATCCCTAATTGGACAGTCAAATGGTCAAATATCTAAATTATGCTTAAAGTTGCTTCAAATATTCAAATCTGATCAAAGTTTAGTTAAACAAGAGGGTTTACAGTAGAAATATTAATATATTTGGATATTTCGTAGCAAATTTTGACTACAAGATTGTAAAGGACTGAATTAAAAAAATTAATGTAAATATTATTTGGTAATAATTATCATATATCTTTAAATAATTAATTTATTTAATTATATCATAAATTTTCAACCAACTACATTTGTCATATAGTCTAAATTTCTCCAAATATTTTTAAATATTCATAATCACTACAAAGAGAAATAATATTTATTTTTATTTTAAAAGATATTTGAGAGATTTTAGCAAAATAAAAATCCAGTCCAAGTCGTATATAAAGAGACCAATGGGAGGCAGATAAAGAAAGCTCGAAACTTCGAAGTTCAGGAACCCTTAGGGGGCCTAATTTTGTCCTCTCTCTCCACATCCTCTTTTATTTTTATTTTATTTTGCATTCCATGGAGTGATAAATGTAAGACCTGGAAATATTAGAATAAAGAGAAACCATGAAAAAAATTAATGGTTTGATTAAGATTGTTGATTTTATTTAAATTAGTTATTTAATTGAATTATGAAATATGGGAATAATTATTTAAGTGAATTAAGTTCTGATTTTATTTATGTTACTTATTTTATTTATGTATATTATGTAGAATATATATATGTTTATATATTAGCAGTGTGCATTAAATCATGAGAAAGTGTTTGGTTTAATGTTGATTGAATGTGTTAATGTTTGTGAGGTCAAGTGTTTGAATTTGCCTAGTGTTTATTTATGTGGTTTTATTTTCCTTTAGTTTTTTTTTCTCTCATCTTTTTGTGGAAGTAACGTTGTTTTCTATATCTCTCTCTTTTATTGCATTACGTTGCTGCAACATGCAACATTTATCTTCTTATATCTCTTTTGAAATCAACATGTGATATTTTATTTTTGTTGTTACCACACCCAAAATAAATAACGGCAAGTATATGGATTTCAAATATTTTATATTTTTAGCAACCAAAAAGGTAAAAAGATAGGTTGTTTTGATTTTAGGGTTTAGGTAGAGGAGGTAAAATACTCTAGTTCTAGGTTCTTAAGGGGGAGGAAGGAGAGAGGAGCACACGGAGATAAAAAAAAGGGTTAGAGAGAAATCGTGGATAGGGAAGGAAGAAACTGCGGGAAGCGTAAGCCCTTGAAGGATTGTACAAGAGGTAGGGGATTGACTTTGCTTATTTCTCTTTTTGTTTGAAGCTAGGTTTTACCTTCATTCTCTTTATCTATGCATGAATTCATATAAGGATTACGAATGTTGTTTTGTTTAGTCTTCTGCTTTGCGCGTCTGAATGTTATGCTTCTTATAGTATGCGAGATGGTCTTGGGAGTTCTTCTATTATCATTACTTAGCACATGATTCATAGGGTTGTTTTGAGTCAACCCTAATGGGTGCTACCAAGTGCCTTTTAGAAACCTTGATGTGCATGGTGTTGTTTACCATGGGTGGATGAAGTATGGGTTTTGGTTTGGGGTAGTGTGCATAAGTCATGGGTTACATTAGTGTTTCACGTTTTCTTTTCATTTTCATTGACCTAATTCTTCCTTTATTCTAGGTCACTTGCAACATTGACTTGAAAACTGTTACATATTTTCGTTTTTTGTGCAATCATACAATGAATCTTCTCTGATACGTATCAAGTCATGCATCATAATCCTTATTTTCTTTTTCTTTATTCACTGTACTTACATAAGATGCATTGCACATGGTTGGTTGAGTGAGGGGCTTAGGTTTCAGATGTTGGGTTTCATTAGTGTGGTATAGATTGGTACCGTGGTTGAATAACCAGGATCTGCATATAAATTTCTTCTTCTCACTTTTTCTTTTTTCTCGTTTTGAACCCATCAGATTAATTGCTTGGCCTACTCTTTCTTTTTTTTCACTACAATAGATTAACATACAATGGTGTGGGAATCTACGTTTTGCATGTAATCTCACTTGTTTTCCCTAAAGTGTGCATTTATTCTCTCTTTCACTCACGTTAAATAAGAGTTGATACATTCTCTTTCACTCTTTAAACTTTTGGTTTTCTCATTATTCACGTGAAGGCTTAGCAAATTTAGGTTAGATTTTATGATATTTATTTTACTTGGAGGGACCCACGGTTGCATATGATTTTGTTATTTTTTCTTTGGTGCAATTTCACTTTCATGTTTTACGTTTTGGGTTGCAAGGCCATTCTTCCATACCATATATTTTCTTTATATTATGTTTAGGTGGTTGTAGAAGAAATGGTCCCACACTTATAAATTAACTTTTATCTTTCTTCTTTTGATTATGCTTTCACGTAAACACATAGTGTAGTATAATATAGTTGTTGTTTTCCTTTCCTTATACTTTTGCTGCAAACTATATATAATTTCATAGTGCGTCTTTCCTAAGGGTTCTTGTAGTAAATGCGTTAGTTATTGATTCATTGGCATATGCATTGTTTTGGTTACTGATTTTTCTTATTGCTTTATTTTTATTTTACGTTGTGGTGCTTGGGAATCATGGGTTCGAAGAAATCACGTGTTGGAGTGGTGTGTCCAATATTATGTTATTTACTTTTATGCTTTTAATGTATGTTCTTAGAATTTCTTTTAGGGGCATTACACGGGAATGTTAGAATGGTGGGTTGCTTTGGTGTGTGGATGATAAAACTGTGAGTGTTTTGAGGGGTTTCTTTATGAAACTTTATTCTTACATGTATGGTGTGGTGGTGTGTATTAGGATTGAAAATCTATAATTCTCATTTATTGCATGTTGGAAGTGTTTTACCTTGCTTGAAGACTCTTGGTGAAATTAAGTGTCGTGTGAGGTTTTCCGTGCCTAGAGACCCAATGAATACTCTTTCGCCTGTGTGAAGCAGTGGAAAGGGGTCCTCTTCGCTTGTGTGAAGCATTGGCAGAGGATTGGTACGAGTACTAAACTCTTTGCTTGTGTGAATACCAATAACTGAGACTTTACTTTGGTTAAAGGTATTTACTTTAACTAAAATTAGTTAAGACTTTACTTTCATTAATTAAGCCTTTTATTTTGTGAAGAGATAAAATAATAAACATGATTAGGCATAGTAAATTTGATTGAGACTATACTTTGGTTGAATTTACTATGAATAATCTAAAAGTTGTCACTTTTAATTGAGAATGTACTTTGGTTAAAAGTGAGAATGCATACAAATTAATTGAGACTTTACACTGATTAATTTTCAAATCTACAATGATAATTAATTGAGCAATAATCTTTGGATAACAAATGATGTTGAAAAAGCAGTGAAATCAATCTATTTTCTTTTTCATTATTTTTTTATCTTTTATCTTTCACCAATTTTATTTCTCTTATTACTTTTATTATTTGACTTAACCCTTTTTGTATATTCGGATTTTGTTAAAAGCTGTGAGTTTTTGGAACAAGTTTCATTTTCCTATTTACAAATAAGATGTGTGAAAGTGATATAGGGAAAGCTTTGCTAGGAAAGAGAATGTTTTTAAGTCTTTCCTTGGAGTCTACTTGGTGAACTTCCAAACTTTTCTCTTTTAACTAAGAGAAGGATTCTTGAAAAATGTTATGTTTTAAAATGTTTGAAGATTTTAAACAATTTGTGAATTTATTTTCAAGATTAAGGTTTTATGTTGTCTTGTTAGTTTACCCTTACATTTGTGTTTTCCACCTACGATGATCGTATTTTATATGGGAGTAGAAGATCATATAGGTGTTGAAGGTGCAGAACAGTAAAGATCGAGAATATGGAAAGACCAGTAGATGTTTGGGACACACTTATAGTTTATTTTCATTATTATTTTTTGTTTTCTTTAATTTTGTCAAGTGAATAAAAGTCTGGTGATGTAAGACATGGATTATTTTGCATTTTATTCCAAATATAAATAAAGTGTTAACAATTTTATTTTTAGTAACAATTTGAAATAAGATTAATTATGTAGTTATAAAACTTAGACATGTGAAAATTTTGGATGTTACATTATAGTATCAGAGCAATTAGGTCCAAGGTGATTTGTGGAGAGGGAGCCTATTATGCATTGTTTATCAGCGTCAAAATGTGAATTTGTTGGGCATTGATTGTTTGTTTTCCAGTTGTTGAGTTTCTATTAGGTAATCTTAGAATGCCTGGTAGATAGCATTATTCGTCTCAACATATTGTTGAAGATTACATAAAGTTTGCATGAGTTGTAGGTAAGTTTTATATTGTTAAAGTGTTGTTTTAGAATTTTTAAAGTTAGCAAAATAATTTGGAAACTTCATTTTCGAGGATTCAAATCTTAGTTGTTGGGGGAATGTACGAAATTCATAAATTAAAATAATTAGAAAAATAAATAAATGAGGTTTTATGTAAAAGATAAAATGATTTATTAGTTATATAATTCAAGATTTATTTTATTGGTTTGTTAATTTTTTAATTTATAAGAGTTATTTGATTTAAAGAATTTTCTTAGAAATGAGGTTTACTGAATAATTATTCAATTAAAGTGGTTAGAAAGAAACCAAACTAATGTTTAATGGATAAAAACGAATAGATAAGTTTATTTTTTGAAAATTAGAGTGGATGTAAGGTCCATTAAAAATCTTTTATTCGTTTTCTGCCTTAAAGTTAGGGGCTGCCCTTGTAAGTGGGCCTAAGACCGGCCCAACAGATAAGGTCACTAGGTCTGTCCTAAACCTAACACTTCTCCCCATTTTCAGAAAATTGTTGTCCTTGCCTTAGAGTCGCAGCCACCTTCTACCTCCGCTAGGGTTTGGTACCACCGTGAGCACGCAAGTTCAAACCAGTTCTCCTTTCCTACTTTCCAGCCCTGGTGTCGTCCCTCGAGTCACTGCGTTCCGTTGTTTGGGTCAAGATCGTGTGCAAGTCTTTTTCCAGTTAGGGAAGCTAAGACCTTGCTCATATGTCTCATTTTCTTCGTGGTTTGCTTGTCGTTTCGAGTTTGTATGGTTGGTATGATGGTATACTGGTTTTTGAATGCATGGATCTGTCGTTAAATATTTTGTTTGACTGATGTGAGGGACTGTTACAGAAAACAGTGGCGAGACCTGCTAATCTCGTCCAAGCGAGCCAGTCTCACCTAGGCGAGATGAGCAGGGACTCGCCAAAACACTATTGCGCGAGAGGTCGCCCAGGCGACCTGCTCATCTTTCTGAGCGAGCAAACATCTCGCCCAAGCGAGAGGGGTCTCGCCTAAGCGAGATTCCGCGTTGTCCTCTTGATGCTTTTTCGAGCCCTCGCCTAGGCGAAGGGGGCTCGCCTGAGCGAGCACGTCTCACCTGAGCGAGACCCTTCAACCTGAGCGAGGTGTTGGGCGAGGCAGTGTGAGATGAAATTGTTTTCTTGGCTTTGTATGGAAAATGCTTGCTTAGTTTTAAGTATTGTGCTGAACATGCGAGATGAATGAGTATGAATGAGTGGTGCAAGTCATGAATTGCGAATAATGGTTTTATATGAGTTTAGCATGATATTTTAATGAAATGGTTGACATCAAAGATGCATGACAATGAGATGAGTTGGAAATCCTTTATGCGTGAATGGTTTAAGACGAGTTGAAATGGGTTGGGCCTAGAACATGAAAGGCGTTGGCTTTAAAGGTTGGTACGATTAATGTATATCTATGCATGGTGAATATTCTTTGGCTGTGTGAATATGGTTGATCTGTGTCAGTGCATAATTCCTTGGAGTCTCTAGGTGAGACTTTCAGGGTCGCGCTTCAGTGGTCGGGACGTAATTCCATGACCCCTGTTAGTGGGTGTCCATGGTGGTGTCCCATCTGTATAACTAGGTAAGGATTCAAGGTAAGGATTGCATCCTGACAATCTAAGGAGTTAGTTAGTCTCACTTAGAGCGGACTGACTCCTGTGGTGAGAGAAGCAGGAGGCCTAAAATTCATTAAGGGCTAACCTTGTGGTGAGGGAAATTGATTCATTGAAACACTTGTAACACATAGCTCGGGATGAGCAGCTCGGGGGTGAGCAGAGGTATCCACCACAAGTGCAAGCGTCTGCTGAATCCGACCAAGTTATATGTATCTGGATGAGTCGAGTCATGTCGTAGTGTATTGCCTGAAAAGTCATAACATGCTTCGTTGATTTGAGTGAATATATTGTGTAATTATATCTGATTTGATGGATAAAATCTCTTGTGCTCTAGCTTACCCTACTTTTGTTGTTGTGTGTTCTGCTGTGTGGTACTCTCTTTTGCGATGATCATCAACTTGTTGGTGTGAGCAGAGGCGAGGAACACCCATGGACAACATGGAGGTGGTAATTCCGTTGCATAGTCTGCGTGGATTGGACCTTAGTTTCTTTTGAGCTTTTCTTTAGGACTATGGCCCATGTATTTGTTGTTCTTGGATTTATATACTTTTAGTCAAACCGTTATCATGTTTCTGTTGGCATCGTGGTGTGCCTAGTTTTGTAGGGGTGGTGTTAAGAACCCTAGGACTGCGTTGTCATACTATTTATGTGTGCCGTTTCTTTTAATTACGCGTATTAATTAAATGGGACGTTACAGTGGATATCAAATAAGATTTGGTAGAATTCTGCTTTGTAAATACAGTAAAATGTATAGTGGAATGGAAACAGAAGGGAGAGAAATCAGTGGAGAAGACAAAGCCTTTAAGAAGTAAAGGGAGTTAACTAGTCCTTTGTCTTACATGATTGGTTTTAGATATAAATTTGAGGATTTGATGTTCAATTTTTATGTTTGGGGCAACGACTAAGTTATAGGTTTGGCATCAGAAGCAAATGATGGAATTGTTTATATATATATATATATATATATATATATATATATATATATATATATATATATATATATATGTATATATAATGTAATAACGTATATATTATAGTATGATCCATTTGGAACATTAGAATTATTATAAGGAGTATTGGTTATAAAAGTTAAAATGTTTTTGGTGCTTAGTTTAGTAGTACAATGTTGTTACCTTTTATGTTACACGAAATGGCAACACAACCTTTGGGAATTGGTATTTTAATGTGTTAAAGCAAAAGAGATTTCGATGTGATGTTATATATATAATTGAGTGGTTGTGTATTTCTTTAAACTTATTTATGGTTTTGGTACTTTTTTAAAATAATTAATGTATATAAAAGTTAACTTGGTTTGGTAATTAGTAGCTTTGTTTTATTTATTGTGTGGTAGAATAATCATGGATTTTATTTATAGTTTTTGTAATTGTGATGATTAAATTGATATATGGTTTTTTAATGAGGTATTTCTTGAAAATTGAGAAAGACATGGCTTTAAAGTGAGGGGTGAGTTTTGTAGGATATTTGGACATGTTTTAAAATTTTGATTATGGAATGAAATTTTTGGTATGTTACGCATTACATAAGTACTTGGGAAAAATGGGTTAAATGGATGAGTTTGTGAATGGATGAATTTTCAAAAGTTTCTATGTGATTGCAAATATGTTCCATGGTTGCTCGAAAATGCATTTTGTTCCATCATAGTCGAGGAGGTTACTCGGAACAACATTTTTTTCCACCATATCCAGGTGAGGTTAGTTGGGGAGGCCGCTTAGAAAAGCGTTATGATCCACCACACCCGACGAGGCTACATGGAAGAGCGTTATGTTCCACCATAGCTGGGGAGGTTGATCCAAGGAGTGCTATGTTCTATTTGCTTGAGGAGGCTGCATGGAAGAGTGATGATTGTGTGCAATATTTGTTCTATGTATTTGATTTACTATCCTTCATTTTTAAATTCTAAAAATTTGGATTTTGTTAAAAATAGTGAGTTTTTGGAACAAGTTTCATTTTCCTAGCTAGGAAAGATAAGGTTTTTAAGTTTTTTTGTTGTGATTGACCACTCTTCCATGGAAGTCTACTTGGTGAACTTCCAAATGTTTTACTTTTAACAAAGAGAAGGATTCATGAAAATGGTTATGTTTTAAGATTTTAAACAATTTGCAAATTATTTTCAAGATTAAGGTTTTATGTTGTCTTGTTAACTTACCTTTGCACTATTTTTTTCCACCTACGATGATCGCATTGTTAGATTATGAATTTTAAATAAAGAATCATGAAGAACATTAATCCCTTCCATATAATAAATTATTCCCCAAATATATTCAAAGCAGTTCCAATATCAAATACCTAAATAGTGAAAACATACTTGATTAGTAGTTAGGAACAATATAGATGAAAGCATGTGAGAGAGTATGCTTTCTGGTAGGTTTTTCTAGAACGCATATTACAAAATGTATTTTTACGTCGTCCCATAAAATTAACTAATGCGATATTAGTTTTATATCCTTACCAGTAGAGACAAGGGACCTCTCAACAAGTTCCTGAATAATTAAGTCTATCACATACCCTTCATTGAACAATTTAACCCATCAGAGACCATTCATCAGAAACCCAATATGTATTATCCATAAATTAATAAAAATTGTGCAATATAATTGATATTTACAAATAATATAGTTTATTATTTAATGTTAATCCACAATAATAATAAAATAGAGAATAATAATTTTATATAATAAAATTATATAAAATACAACAATCTCCAACTTGGATAACATTAATAAATTAATTAATTATATCAATTACAACATAAGCACAAATACCAATTAAGAAATATAACCATGAATCACAAGATAATATCCGATAAGGATACATACCATATGGTTAGATTTCAAAAATAATGTATAATAAATAAAATAAAAACAAACGTAATAAATATGTGATCCCAAAATGGTTCAAACATTTTATATGTTAAAAGAGATGTAATGAAACAAGCGTCATTTATAAATTTACATCTTATGAAAATCATAATAATATAAAGGGTACATTTCAGACTCCCACTAATCCAGTACATAAAAAGACTTAACCACAACCATATGAGTTACATGATTTACAAAAAAAAACTCCAATAGTTAAGCCTCTAGTTAGTAGATCTGCTAACATATCTTATGTAGCAATATGTTCAATCTGAGTATGAAAATATAAATTTTTTTCTCTAACAAACATAAGTTTTATATCAAGATGCTTTGAGCATTAGAACCTATGTTGTTTTGAGAGAAATGCAAGGCAATAGTATTTCCACAATATATTACAAGCAACCTAGAAATACTTTAAACAATTTGAAAGCCAAAAATCAAATTTTAGGTCATACAATTTGACAAGTTCTTTATAACAAGCAACATACTGCCTTTCGGAGTAATTGTAAGAGTTTGTTTAACCCTCTTCCATGAAATAGCTTCTCCTTCCATCATAAAACAAAAACTGGTAGTAGATTTTCGGTCGTTAGGGCAACCAGCAAAATCAAGATCAAAACAACCAATAACGTGATGTTAAAGTTGATCAGACTTTTTATAGGTCAACATGTGATCATTGGTTCCCTGCAAATATCTAAAGACCTTTTAACGGCTTTCCAATGACCCAAACTTGGGTCGCTCGAGTATCTCCCTAAAGCATTTACAACAAAAACAATATCAAGATGAATACAAACTTAAGCATACATTAAACTATCAATAACAGAAGCAATTAAACTACCAATATCAGAAGCATATGGACTTTTTCGTATCAATTTTATCATTGTATGTCATTTTGAGGACATTGAGATTTAGAGAGTTTGTCACCTTTTGAAGTGGTGCAAGCAAGAATGCATGTTAACCCTTAAGGACTTTATCAATGTATCCTCTCTAAAACAATCCAAGAATGTTGTGTGACCTGTAACAAAAATCTGAATGCCTAGAACAACAAAGGCATAGGTCCATCATATCAAAGTGGCTATTTAACATAAATTTTGTCTTAGTCAAAAGTTTAACCCTACTATTAGCAAGAAGAATATCATCAACATATAAGACAATAATGATGAATTGAATCCCACTAGCCTTCAAGTAAATGCACTGATTTATGGTATTTTCCTTGAAACCAAACAAATGAGCACCTAGTCAAATGCAAATACCATTGTTAATAAGCTTGGCTCAGCCTTTAAAAGACTTATTCAACCTATAAACCAAATGCTTTTTGCCTTTTCTAGCAATGCCACCAAGTTGAACCATATAGACTTCTTCATGGTGTATTTCAACACCACCAGGACACACTTTGCTTTGAGTGTTCCAACAATTTCTTACAAGAAGCTCTTTAGACAGTAGTGGACTCAAGAGTATGAGCTGGAGGCTTTTCTTCTCTCAAAGAAGAGTCCATGTCGATATTTGTCAGATATAAGTCCAAAGATTCTTTCCAGTCCTCAAAATTTGTCTTCTTTAAAGTTTTGACCGAAGTCAATTACATGGGCAAAGAAGCGGATATTAAAACGACAAAGAAACATGTAATATGCACAATTACTAGTTTTTGTACCCGTGCAATGCACGAGACTATTTAAAATGTATATTTTTTTGTTATTATAAATAACAATAATACTAAAGGTAAGAAAATTGTGCAATAACATAATATTTGAACATATAGAACTTTAATATTTTGATTATATTTAATATTATCACATTTAAATACTATTTGATAATTTTTTCTTCGAAGTAATTAGAAATACTAAAGTTTTTCTATCCATCTTCGATCTTGGTATTTTTTGTTCAAAAATTTATAAGCAAACTTTTACATTTGATTGGTCCACATGTATGTTATGAATAAAAATATATTGGGAATTTTCCTAAACAAACTTGTTTTTTAAAATGTAATAACAGTAAAATTTAAATATAAGAAAAAAATTAAAACATGAATACAAATAAATATAACTGATAAAATATTAAAGAAAAAATAAACCAATGCAGAAGCTCGAATTGAATTTCTAAAAGAATATCATAAAGAATAAGATTTTTAAAACAATAATTTATTACTTAAAGATTTTAGTTATGTCCAAAAAGCAACATATTTGAATTTTTTTTAGTTAAATATATTTTTGGTTCTTTAATAATTATATTCGGTTTCTAAAGCATATAGTCTAAAAAACATGAGAAAGGGAACTTCTTCATTCACTAACAAAATCTATTGAACTAAAAAAAGTGAATGAATTTTTATAATTATTAAAGAATTAAAACAATTACAATTAAAAAAAATAACCTACGTCTCTAAATAAAATTTTAAACTACTATGTCCTCTAAAGATACCAAATGCTACATTTTCTTATGATACAATATGTTAAATTCAATGTGAATATTCAAAATGGCTCAAACATGGTAAAAGAAAAAGTTAGACCCATGCTTGTCTGCCCTAAAATCCCTTTACTATGTTTCTTCATTTATAAATTTAATAATGATATTTACTTTCACCCATCAGATTCATTCACATGATTTGGAACTTTCAGGAACATAACTTGATTAGATCTATAATATAAGAGATTTCAAGTTGTTAAAAATTAAAAATTTGAAGTAGAAAGCATAGTAAAACAATTGAATCATCCCACCAAACACTTCACAACGTATTTATACAGTAAAAACATATAAAAGATTACATTTGGAGAATGAAATTGAACAATTGGGGGTTATAAGGGTAGTCGTTATCACAAAACATGTTTAATTGATAGATTCTTCCTTTGTTGCTTATATTTTTTTCCAAATTAATACAGAAAAAATTATGAAAAATTGAATTATGGGATCAGTGTTATAAAACTATGTTGAACCATTCAGTTGAAATTGTTCAATCCAAGACTGGATTATAGCATGTCCATACCATTTGTTGGATCAAAAATGTTATGAAACAATTATAACTGGGGTATAATAGTCAAGATGAATTCAATAATGATTTAATGTAAGATCAATTGTGATAATCTATTGGTTGAATTATCTGAAAGTCTTTCTGCCTTGATTCCATAATCTGAATTCGATGAATTGAGGAATCATAACATTTGGGTTGATTCTGCGCACCAAAACTGGAAAGGATAACACTAATAATAAAACCTTATCCCACTGGGTAAAATTAGTTATATAGATTACATAATCAAATCAGTTCCATAAAAAATAAAGACTCTTGTATAAATATCAAACATGGATCATTCATCATTCACAAAGAACATGAATAGTGTATAAATAATTTAAAAAACCAAGGATCATGTTAGATTAAATTATATTTCAAATGTCTAACTAAGTAGAACTATATTAGATTAAGTTTCAATGTCTTCTTCTACATTTAAATTTGGTGAAAAAATTTAGCACTTTGTTAAAAAAATAAAGATGTCAATGATTTATTAAACATATTTGTAATATTTGAAGAACTTGGTATATTAATACTTCGGGAACAAATTTGTGGAGAATCAACCAACTTCTTCTTCTTCCTCCATCTTTTGATTCATTTTTTCCATTGTCTTCAAAGACATATGCATTTTAATTTTGAGACCATTCAAAATAAATCAACAGAGTAAACATGATTATACCTCTAGTTTGAAGCTTTTGAAGAAGTTGATTTAGAACTATATTTGTTTCTGTATTGTTTTTATTCATATTTATGTTTTTTGCTCTAAAGAACAAATATCACAATGTTATAAAAGTATACATGATGAGATACCACAAATAACGTTGAGATAGATCATTGTTACTCTTATTGTCCAACTTTTCAGTAGGAATCATCATTCTGGTATTTTTTTCTTCTTTACAATTACTTTCATCCATAACACAATGGCGCTTGATAGAATGTCAATATCAAAGATATACAATAATGTTTTCTGAGTAGAAAATTGGAAGAATTTACTTTTGTGTACATTTTCCAGTAGTATTTGTTGACTATGACATTTTCATTTTTTTTAAAGAACACTTATGTATTCTTATTTTCAAATATTTATGATATGAATATTTAATTGTTTTTTTTTATTAAATTTGAAGGTTATTGCACTACAATGTAGAATCATAAATAATGAACACCATCATTTTTCAAAATATATACCCAAATGAAAAGTCATACTTCCATTTGTTGTTTTGTAGGTAAATGAGTGGTTTCTTTGATGCAAAAGACTACAATTCCTATTTTTCTGTTCAATATATTATACACTAAAAGTATAATTTCGTTCCAAAAAGCACATGAAAAGAATGAATTATTTTAAAACTATTTGACAGACAATATTTTCGATGAAAAAATTGACCATATATTGTATATGAAAAATTACAAAATATGACTACAGCAACCTCACATTATATATAAAGAACTTTTTCCCATTTCATATATGAATTTTAGTTATTTTTCAACACAACAGATGAACAAATTTTAAACAACAGTAACTAATACATTAGTTATAACAAAAAATTAAATATAGTATCTTTAATTCAAATGAATTAGTATAAATTAAAATACAATAGGTTTAACTAAAATTAAAATTGATGTTGAATGATAGTTAACTAAACGTGATTTCAGTTAATCTTATCATATAAATATCTTAATATATATTTTCAAAAGTCATTTTTATATTTCAATTAAATAAAAATACCTTAATATATATTTTTAAAAATCACTTTTATATTTCAGTTAAATAAAAGTCAATGTTATAAAAAGTTTAAGAGTTATCAAAGTAAATGACATATTCAATAGATATCAAAATCAATTCAATAGGATGTCAAAACTTTTATAAAGAATTATAAACAAAATTATTTATCACTGAATATTCAATAAGATGTCAAAATCAATTTTTCAAACAAACGTGTTATATTTGAATACATAAAACAATATAAAATAAGTAATCCAACACAATACATACATAATTATATAAAGTAAATATCATCATAATTGTTTCATATCAATTGTCAAACATAAGCTTCCCATATTTGGTCTTCCAAAATATTATAATATTGTCTAAGGTAGGATGACCACAATTTGGTAAACATTTCACATATAAGGTAAACATATTGTTGATTCTGTTGTCATGTCTACTTCAAAGAATACTAGTCACCTTCGGCAAATATGTTCTTAAAAACAAAGTCCTTCCACCCTCTAGCAATATTGTATTAGAATAATCATAATAAATAGTATTTAATTGTTATTTATTTATTTAATATTATTTGACTTTATAAAATTTCACCGACATCTCATTCAAAGGTAAAAATTGAACAATAAAATGTCAATTCCCAAACCAAATAGATACTTTGCATAAAAATAATGTAAATCAAAATGAACATAAATAAATATGTTTGAATAAACTACTCATAATGAACACAGTTTTGAATCCTTTAAAATCCAAATAAAGTTTTCAATTTGTATCTCATTTTAATTAAATTAATTTGATAGAAGTTTAAACTTTATGAATATGAATTATATATTTAAGATCTTACTACATGTGATCAATATCTAATGAATAACTTCAGGCCACAAATGAAAAGGCTTATGAGCAATATAATTTTTTTGACACATGGCTCATTCACACAAATACCAAGTCAACTATCCAGGACATAACTCTTCACTCATATACGATGTAATTCCAGAAAACATCATTGTCTCGTTATAGCCGGTTGAATTCAAAGAGAAACAACAAGAAATATATGGGTGTGTAGGCAGTAATTTTTGGAGAAAATTTATATGAACTTTGAGAGAGAAACAAATTTCAATTTTGCATGTAAGTATAGAACTTTGTCTATTTAAACAATAAATGTTTTAACAAAATATAATTAAATAAATTTTTATTTAAATAATAATATTAAAAAAGATAATAATATTATTAATAGTAGCAATATTTATTGTTAATTATCGATAATAAACAATGATATTAACGATAAATAATATTATTAATTCATGGTATTAATAATACTAATTAATACTTTTAATAATCTTAATTAAATATTTAATAAAATTAATAATTAGAGAAAAAAAGTTTAGACAATTATTAATGTTGACTAAAATTATAATATTATAATTATAATAGTATTCATAATTATATTGGTTGTAGATAAAATTTTTGGAAATTTGATGTTTTATATTTTTTGTTTAATATTATGCATTCAAATGGTGTTGTCAAAAGAAAGAAAAAAAAAACAATTTTTCAATTTCTTAACACTACTGTAAGATGTCTTCCAAAATTACTGCAAGATACTTTTCGATGCTTGTTCCAACAATTACCTCTTAAAAGATGAAGAAACTTTTTCATCTTTCAAGATTCTTTTATCATCAAAGTTCAGAACCATAATTATAAGCAAAGTAATGAAAAAACCATGTCCTTCCAACACGTCTTTTTTATTCATTATGACAAATGAAATCTTTGTATAATAACTTAACTTATTGTATATATTTATTGTCATCGAAAAAGCTTTAATTTTGATATATATATATATATATATATATATATATATATATATATATATTATCATCTTGAATTTCAAATTTAAATGACCACATTTCAATACATTTTTATACTATTTTGCAATTTCAAATTAAAATTTTGTTATCATATATTTTCAATTTCAACTTTTTTGTGTTATTGGCAATGTGAATCTTATTTCGAAAAATATTAAAATTCCATATATTACTTATCTTTGTACGATGTAAATTTCAAATTGAATGGATTAATTACAATTTTTGCACCTAACGTTTTTGCAATTTTAGAATGGGTATGTTGTTAATAAAATAACAGCTACATCTATTGTTTTATTTGTATTAGTACATCAATAATGTACATCACTCCTCCTCAAAGCTGAAAAATATTTTGGTTTGATACATCAATGCAAAGTAGGAAAGTTGATATTAACATTTCAACAAAAAATAATAGAGATTTTATTTATTTCTTGTTAAACCTCAACATCGCAAAGAATAAATAACTCATAAGCTTTCTTGAGAAATTTGATTTCTCCTCTTTGCTGATAGTAAACTTATATAAAGTCGATTGAACTTAACAACTTCCACCACAAAGACATTAAATAAACCAACACCACTAAATAAATGATAAGTAACATAAAATGAAATATTGTTGTTACCTAATATGTTCACTTTTATTATTGTATTTCATCAATCAATATCATTCATATTTGTAAAACTTAATGACACTAAAACTAAAACCACATTAAATATGTTAAAGGAAGAATAACAAACAAAATATTTGTAATTTTAATGGCATTGGTGTAGTTGGCAACATAGGTATGAATGTTATGCAGATAAAATGAAAAGACAACAAAATCACATAAAATAGGAAGCCCAACATAGGCGTAACAAAATCAACCTCTGTCGCCTCAAACCCTACTATTTCTTTATCATTTCTTCTTCGAATCCTACTCTCCATAAACCCTACCATTTGTTTCTCATTTCTTCTTCGAATCCTACTCTCTATTTTCATCTCTTCACTTTTCATCTCTCAAATACCCAACTCAAACCTTTTTCAATTTTAAACCCTAAATGTTTTTTTCTATCATTTCAGTGATTGTTCTCACAATTTCTTTTCACCATTGGCTTATTTGACCACTACTTGGTAAGGTTATGGTTTTTTTTTTGTAGATGATTATTTTTATGTAATTTCCAACTTTGTCTTTGTTTATTTTCGAGGTCTTTGACCACTACTTCGTAAGATTTTGATTTTTTTTTTGTGTAGATGATTATTTTTATGTATTTTCCAACTTCATTTTTGTTTATTTTTTGGTTATTCTAACACTACTTGGTCTGGTTTTGTTTTTCTTTTGTTTCTGTATTGTTTTTTGGGTTATGCCTTCACTAACAAAGAAGACTGGAGAAGTCTTCAAGTCCAAAGATCAGGTTTTGGTTATGCCTTCATCGTTTCCTACTTTTATGTTTTTTTTGTTCTTGAGTTACGTTGTTCGTTTTTGGTGCCTAGATGCCTTCATTGAACATCACGCTATCAACCAGAGTGACAAAGAGCTATCAAAGAGCTTTGAAATCCAAAATCAAGACTGAAAAAGATAAATATCTTTAAAAGGTTTGATTTTTAAAAGGTTTAACGTTTAAAACAGAAAGATGAAGATCAGTTCTCTGTTTTTGCAAAAGGTTTAATTTTTATTATTCTTTGTTTTTTCAAAAGGTTTAATTTTTATTATTCTCTGTCTTCTCCTTCCTCTCTTCTCTCTTTCATTTTATTTTCCTTTTTTTATTGCATAATATGTCTTTATTTTTTTTGAATATTTTCATTTTCATTTAATTCATTGTGATTTGTTCCGGATATATGTGACTTATTTGTTCATGACATCTTAGGATATATGTGATTTTTAATTTTAGATCATTTTAACTTTACTTTTGTTTTTGATGTTTATAAAATTTTCTAGAAGGAGAAACTCAAAGAGTTCTTAAAGTCCAAAATCAACAATGAAAAAGATAAATATCTTTAAAAGGTTTGATTTTTAAAAAGTTTAACGTTTAAAACAGAAAGATGAAGATCACTTCTTTATTTTTTCAAAAGGTTTAATTTTTATTATTCTCATGTGTTTTTTTTGTACGTGAGTGTTTCTTCTATCTTCTTATTATAATGAAATGAAAAAGATAAGAAGAAGAAAGTAGGCTGTGGGAAGAAAAGGCCTTCTCCACTTTAGATTTTGTTTGGTTGTTGATAAAATGTTAATGGAATGAGGTAAAACCAAATTACTATTACAATAATTCTCTTTGTTTTTTCTCATTTCTTTTGTTAGTTTCACTTGAATTCAATGATTTTAATGTATTGTTGACTTTGTGTAGTGCAAATATAAAAACCAAATCTGAATTGAATTGAGGTGCAAGAAATCTTTGAAAAAAAGTAGGAGAAGTATGAAGAGGCCAAAGGTCTCTGTTAATCATAAGCATTTTAAAAGGTTTGATTTTTATCGTTGATTACTTTCTTCTGTAAAGCTTCTACCACTTTATTACCTTCAATAGTTTCAGAATGCATCTTACCATTCCAAATGTTCACGGTTACACCTTTTAAGCCAAGTCAACCTTTTATAAAAAGTCTTTTTTCTAATCTCTTCATGCATTTGCAAAGTTTGCATTTACTAGCATTTGTTGCAATTCTTTGTTGGTCTCATTTCTAACACTGGTATTTTGATTTCTTTTTTTCTCTTCCTTTTCTACTATCTTCAATTGGTTTTGCTGAGGAAATCTCTCGGTATCACCTTGATTTGTAACCTAAGGTCTTTATTTTCCCTTTTCAAGTTTTATTTTGGTTTTTCATTTATGTTTTCTAATCTTTAGAATCTCTATTTTCATATGGTTGGTTTTTAGTTTTTGGCATGCATTTGTTGTATAATTTGACTACATTGTTTTCTATTCTTTATGGTAGTGGTTGATTTTGTTATGCCTATGTTTGGCTTCACATTTTATGTGATTTTGTTGTCTTTTCATTTGATCCGCATAACATTCATACCTATAGAATCTGTGTTTTCATATGGTTGTTTTTTGGTTTTTGGCATACATTTGTTGTATAATTTGAGTACAGAGAGGTGGAGAGTGAGAAAGAGATAGTAGGGTTTGAGAGATGGAAAGTGAATGGTAGGGTTTGAGGCGACAGAGAGCTGGAGAGTGAGAAAATGATGGTAGGGTTTGAGAAAGAGATGGTAGGGTTTGAGGCGGCAGAGAGGTGGAGAGTGAGAAAGAGATGGTAGGGTTTGAGAAAGAGATGGTTGGGTTTGTGCAATAGAATTTAATGTTTCTAAATACACAGTCAAACATGCCTATAATAACAAATTTCTCATCCAATATGATCTCGCCTAACGGTCCCGAATCATAATAAATAAGAAATATAATTAAGCAATAAAAGACAATCCACAACTCATGTCATAAAGAAATCTAATACTGATAGGGTACAAGACAAATAATTGACATAAGATAAAATTCAAAGTACATCATATCATCAAGAAATAAACTAACATACAAGCATGATTGACATTAATGTAATATAAAATTAATTAACACAAAATTTCATATAACTGTACTTACGATAGGTGAATTCACAATCATAAAAAATTATATTACCCATGCTTAACAAAATATAATAAAATCATATTATGCATGAACAACCCCTTGAATAATAACATTTCCAAATAAGGGTCAAAATTAATTCAAGTTTAGACATGTTAACATGGACAATAGATCATACTAACACGTCACCAATATAGTAGAGAACTTGTACAAAAAAATTTCATACCCAAAAGCCAAGAATATAATATATAAACTTAAGTTTTATTCATGAAATAAGTCGTAATTTTGGTTTTGTGTTCAAATAGGTCCCAATTTTCGTCAATTTTGTTCAATTGCGTCCTTTTTTGCTAACATCGTTTAAATCATTAACGGTCATGAACAGTGATTGCCACGTGTCACTTCATGGTTTTTTAAAATTTTTTATTTATCTTTTAAAAAAAATTAATTTTTTTTAAATGTTCATGTGTCAACCCAATAGCGTGTCACGTGTCAAAGTCAATGTTCTATATTCAATTCGGTCCCTATATTTGTTATTTTTGTTCAATTTAGTTCTAATTTTTGTTAACATGAACCAAATTGGTCCCTCTCCAAATTGGAACCAAATTTAATTTTTATATTAAAATTCACATTTTTCATTAAATATTTTTATATAATATATTAAAATTCACATTATTATAACTTTGATATAAAAATTAAATTTGGTTCTAATTTGGGGAGGGACCAATTTGGTTCATGTTAAAAAAAATTAGAACTAAAGTAAAAAAAAAATAACAAATATAGGGACGAAATTGAATATAGAACATTGACTTTTACACGTGGCACACTACTAGGTTGACACATGGACATTTAAAAAAATTTTTAAAAAATAAAATAAAATAAAAAATGAATTCAAAAAAACCACAAAGTGACACGTGACAGTCATTGTTCATGGTCATTAATGATTTAAACTATGTTAGCAAAAAAGGACCTAATTGAACAAAACTAACGAAAATTAAGACATATTTGAACACAAAAACAAAATTAGGACTTATTTGACAAAACTTGACAGAATTTGGGACCAAAAAGGTATTTTGACCTTAAAATTAAATTATTTCATTCACACAAAATCTTATATAATTGTGCCCACAATAGATAAGATCACAATCATATAAAATTATATTACTCATGGTTATCCAAATAGAATAAAATTATATAATACATGAAATAATTATATTTAAAAGAAATATCTCGACAATTTACACAGCAGAATGACACGATTTTCCGACCACATGATCACCATCATGTGACGGTCAAAATCCAAACAATTTAAGTTAAAATGCATGGATATACATAAGCACAAATGTTTAACTTTTTTCCCGAATCATCTACTCAAAAGATGTCACTTTAAATATAAGTTCATAAAATGTTAAACATTTAATTTGCTCATAAAATATTAAACTATCATAAAATTGAATATTTATTTATTTATCAAAAAAAAAATATATTAAATATAGATATACCATTTATTTTAAATTCATGCATGTTATCAGATGCACCCAATTATACACGTAACATGTATTTCATTGCTAATGTGCCATCGTAGCGTATATGCATATGTTATAAGGATTTCAAACCACATTAATAATTACATCATGAGTGAAAAGGTTTACCAACTTCAAATCAATTTCAAGAACCAGATACTTAATTTGCCAATTAAGTACCCGTAAGAGAAAAGTTTAATTAATATAATCAAATTACACAAATAACCAAAACCAATAAATTTTCTCTTGAATACCTACACCAAAAATTAACATAGCCATTTTTACAATTAAAATACAAATGCTAGGCAAGTTTTATGAATGGTACACAAGTGATATACCTAGACACAATGGCATTCTGCAGCATACTTTAGGTGCCAATAAAAATTTGATGATGCATCAATTGTCAATAAAAATGGCAAAAAATGACAAAAGGCTGAAACTCTACTGCTGCCATATAGTGCTCTTAGTAGAAGTTGCACCACAATGGAGTCGGGATAGCAGATAATAATAACAGAAACGTTATTTTGACACCTTTATCTTAACTCACTTTTGACACTAGGACACGTGTCAAACGATTAGCATTAACAGGACACATGTCAAACGATTAACATTAATGTAATAAAAAAAAATTATTATGAGAGTTGTTTGCAAGGTATGCACGTGTCGCCCTTAAGTAGAAGAAAATAAAGATTTTGACGCCAACAAAATGCTCCAAAACGAGATTGCAAAATGAAATAGTTGCAGAAGAATTGGAAAGAGGGTTTGAGGAAGGACAGAAAGCCGTGAAAGGAGAAATGAAGGAAAACGTTTACGCAGAAGCAATTGGGTCGACGAGAATTTGAAACAGGCTTGCATCTAGCAGAGGAAGCCGGCCAATGAGGGTAGGATAATCCCAAAGATTGAAGTTTGGCGAACCCCATTCCTTGCAATTCAGGTATTGATTTAGATGTGGTTGTGATTTTGTTGCATTTGATGTTGTCAATTTTTCGATTGGTTGGCGGTGCTGACGAACACTTGGGGGGATTTTTGTTTTCATTGCTGCAACATAAATCCCTTCATTTGCCTTTCACTTATTGAATATGGGCACTAAACAACATAACGATGGCCTATTGATTGAGGATGTGAAGGTAGGTTTGATTATGTGTTTGAAATTCCTTTGCCTATTGTCTATGTTAATATGGTATGATGTAACACAATTTTTGTTTACACAGATGTTTTTCCGGCATTTTTGCAAAGCCAAATATGTTAGAAGTTTGAATGAAAAATTAAGTCTGAAACAACGAGAGTCAATTGCACGCACACCGTTTTGGTGGTTTATGTCGTTAAACCATTCGGTTAAGATAAGTCGCAATTTGTTATCTGTGCTATGTTATAGATGGGTTGAAAGGAGGGGTGATTTTGCTATTGGTAGGGAAGTAGTTGAATTTATTTTGTTAGATGTTTGTTTAGGATTGGGTCTTCGGGTATTGGGTGAAAAAATTGATATAAGTGACGATGATGAAGATAATGACTGTAGGAAGTTATTTTGTAGTGAGAAAATTGATGTTAAAATGATTTATGAGTTTCTTTTGGAATATGACAATGATGGTGGTAGTATAGAATTGTTTATCAGCCTTTATATCTTATTAGGCATATCTGAGTTCTTGTTGCCAAATAGAGACGGGATTGTGTTCCCCAAAATTTTTAAGTTAGAGGATGACTTGCAAAGTATAGGTAAATACAATTGGGGCAACTTAGTGTACGACTATTTGGTTGGTAGCTTGTGCAGTGCTTCAAGGGCTTTGAAGTATGAATCAACTACAAGTCACATTCATGTATTTGGATGTGTTTATATGTTGTAGGTAAAGTTTCGTTGTTTCATTTTCATGTTAAGTAATTACTTAGTTGTTAGACATTTTGTTGTGGCTAATTCGTTTTCAATGTTTTAGTTGTGGTCGTTTTATCATATATTTGTTTGCAATGCAACGTTTAATTGCGGCATATCAAAGTTCCCACGATTGTTGCACTGGATGAATATTAAAGTTGGTGACAAATAAGTTAAAAGTTCCTTTGATAAAGAATTGGTTAGTATGGAGAAGTAATAATATTTTAGTCAATTACTGATATGTTTAGTTTTTGTTAACTTGTTTTTGTTGTTAACAGGCTGTTAATGAGGTTATGGTGTGTAACGAAGAACTTGGTTATGAGTTTGTGAGAGAAGCATTCAAAACTTTTGGGACTTCATACAAGAGATCAATTGATAAGGAGAATGAAGAGCTAAACCGTCTTGTAGAGAATGAAGAACGTGAGATTGCTGATTTGGAAGCTGTTTTGTCTCATTTAGAGGATATGGTTGCGAAAAAGGAAGAATAGAACCGTAGGGATGGTGATGGTATAGATGATCAACACGATGATGATAATGATGAGGATGAGGGTGATGTTCGCGTTGATTACACCGTTAATGACCCTCCATATGATGTTGAAGGTGAGGGTTCTACGGTTGATGATGTCAATGTTGGACAACAAAGCAACATGTATGACCGTATGAAGTCCCAACCTCGAAAGCGAATAAAAAGTCGTGCAATAAGGACTCCATTTGCGGGTTTTGGTACGAGAAGGAAGACAAAGTTTCTTACAATGGGTTGAACTTGTTTTTAATTTAATGGTTGCAAAGACATTCATTGTTGATTTTTATTTTGTTGTTATAGGCCAAGTGTGTGGTCATTTGTTGTGTCCTTTGTAGTGTCCAACGTTATTTGCTTTAATTAGGCTTCAGTTGCTGAATTCAGTTGACCATAGTAATATAATTTTTGTTATGTTCCAACCACTTTACATTGGTGCCCACATATTGTAAGACCCGTAGAATTTAATTAATTAATTAATAAATGCGGGAGGGGAAATAATTATGACATTAAATTATGGTTGGTATGACGTGGAAAAGTACTAGCTCAAGTGGTTGAGAGTATTTTAATTGTGTGAGAGGATTTGGGTTCGAGTCCTATGTATGCTAACTTTTGTGTTATTGTCTTATTATTTAAATCTATGAAATCATGTTTTGGTATGATATGATGTCTGAATTATGATTGCTAACATGAAATATGAATTGGTTAGATGGTTTGATATTGGTGTGGCAATTGCATGGTTATGGGTTCAAAAGCCTTGGAGAACTTACATTAAACTTTAATTCTTTTTTTTTTTTTGTTTTGGCTTGGAATTGAATATGAAAGGTTGGGTAGAAAACCCTAGAGTGGGCAGTAGAGAGGTGGCTGGAAAATTGCCATAAGGATGTGGTAAATTGCATTTAATAACCTAATTATAACTTAATTTTTGGGTATAGTAATTAACATCATTTTAGACACCCTTTAAAAAGAAGGATTTGGCTTAAAGTTAGGATTCTTGAAAAGCTGAGAGTATACCAGAAAATTAGGCACGAAAATCAGAGAGATAGGTGAGGTGGAGTGAGGTCCTGGAGTCAAGTGAGAGCACACCAATAGAGGAGGGAACGTGGTGATCATTGGAGTTCTTCAAAGCAAACCAATTATTAGAAAAAGGATCCAGGTTAGGGGAGTTTCGCGTTAAGTTGTGTAATTAGTATAATTGCATGATGTTTAATTTTGTTGTGCATGAATATTTTGTTGTTTACGCCATTTTTCTGGATTTTTGGTTTTTTTTCCACAAACCGCCTGGCGGGGGATGAAGACTCGCCAGGCGGCTCATCTCTGTTAAGCCAATTTCTGGTCTAGGGGTAAGAACCGACTGGCGGCAAGGTTCCGGTCGCCAAGCGCTGCAATGCTAAACAGTGTTCTTGGTTAAATCTGATGCACTGCCTGGCGGAGGTGAATAACCGCCAGGCGACGTGAGTCTACTCAGGTCGTTTTTGGTATTTTGGGGTCGCTGGGTGATTCTATTCAGATGACAATACTGCTCCAGTTGTTGTGAGTGAATTGAGATAATGTTTGTTGAAACTGTGCGTGATCGAAACGGAAGTTTATATGAAAACTACATGAATGTGAATTAAGGTTGCGAGTAAGGGATAAAAGGTTAGAATTATTGACATTGTGAATTGGATGGCATGTTACGTGTGATATAGTATTAATAACTGTGTGAAGGGCGAGACTTGAGGAAATTTATTAAATGATGGTGAGAGCATGTTCGGGTTTTGGGTGCAGCAACGCTAGGGATGTCCAGAACTCTATGCGTCCCTTGGTGGTACCAAGACTGCCGCCAAGTGCTATACCAGAAAATGGCGTTCTAGATGTAGTGAAGGGGGGGAGTTGGGACGTTTAATTGTTTTACATGGAGCAGAACTGTTAGGGGTCGAAAAGATTGTAGCAGATATATGGCTGCGGGAATGAGGTAGCAATATTATGGGGGTTAAGGGAGATAGATAGGAGTGAAGTGGCCATGAGGTAATGTTAGAAAAGGGTAAGGAATGATGGAGATAAAATATAATAGTTGGGTGAGATCAGTGGCAGAGGGATAGTAGTGGAACCTCGGACTTCAAGTGGGTTTGAATGAGCAAATCTAATGGATGTCGTGATCCTATTCGAGAAAGATACTTACTTTTGCGAAAGGGAGATGGAAACGAGGTGTTGAGTGGCACAGTGTTATTAGGCATATGATGAATAGATATTTGGTTTGGTCATCAAATTGCATCCACTGGAGAGAGGCAAGTTTACCTATAATTTAGCTAACTGATCAATAAATAGATAAGGGACTGTAGAACCTGAGGAAAATCAGCAATGTGCTGATACTGATACTTCACCTGGCAACGGACTACGTTCTGCCAGGCGGAAGCGTGATAATAGTGGGCTCTGTGTTCTGGGGCGCCTGGCGGTAGGTACCTCTCCGCTAGGCGGTTACGATGGTAATATAAATTTAGAGGCGCTGAGGCGCCTGGCGGTACGTGACACCCGCCAGGCGATCTGGAAAGTTGGCAGCGCCTGGCGGCACGTGTCTCCCGCCAGGCGATTTGTACTGCTGAAGTTGGGAGTTTTGGTTTCGTATTTATGATCTACAAGGCGTCTAGCGGTGCTTTAAAGGTGGGTTTGTTGGTGTTCCTTGAGTTGTGGCTCGGAACATATCCCTTGAGTTGTGGCTCTGGATAGGGGTTAAGCACGTGGTATTTCTTGAGTTGTGGCTCAGAATAGCATCTCTTGAGTTGTGGCTCGGGATGGCGGATGAACACGAGGAACCCTTGAGTTGTGGCTCGGGTTGGCGAGTGTTGCCAGTATGAGTGTGCTGGTTGTGGCCAGTACGGGTGGGTCTAGATAGATTGCCCTCCTCAGTTGTTGGTTGACGAGTTTGGTAGTCTTGGGACGATACAGACTCTGTTCGTATATGGGAACTCTACCTGGCGTTACGGTGCATAATTCGTAGCATGTTTTCCCGTACGTGCTCTATCGGTTGTGGCCGATAGGTATGGCAGTGAGTCACTTTGAAGTAATCATTAGACGATGTAGAACACGAAAGATCTGATTAGGGGTCCAACGGTAGGAATAAAAGTATAGATTAATATGGGATGTGAAGTTATGTACTGTGATATGTGTGTATGTAGATCTATATGTCTGTAACATTATATATATGATTTATCTGCTAAGTTCACCCTATCTGCGTGTGTTTGGCGATGATCGTGTACGCGGTACCCGGGAGCAGATGTTGTTGATGCAGGTGGCTCCAATGAAGCTTAGTCGCGGAGAGGGGATAGACTCGGGGAATTCTTATGTTTACTTTTATTTGCTTTTGGAAACAGTTGTAAACCCTGAGGGGTGATTTGATAGCATTGTTCTTTTGGTTTTTATAACTGATGGTTATGAACGTTATTTGCTTATTTAATAAATTTTAAATTTTCCCGCGTTTTGGGAAAATGAGGTATTATTAAACGTTGCTGATTATTTTATTTCATTTATTTTATTTATAAATCCGTAATATCCTGACGGGATGTTACACATATACTGTGTTTGGTGAGAAATGAATGACTTTATGGACTTGAGCATGTTTTAGGGATAACGCAAAGTCAGTGACAGTATGTTAGAAATCATATTACGGCAAAGTCAGTAATAGATATTAGTTGGTGTTCAAAAATTTTGCTCCAAGTTCTTAGTTATTGAAGCGTAACTCCCCAGTTCTGGATGGAGAGGAAAATGTTGACATTTTTAGCCAATAATGAAGCATGTGATTACATTATTTTTAAATTTAAGTTGGTTATGTTCTTAGCTGAATTAAAATAATATAAAAAAAAAAATTTAAGCAGTACCATCCATGTATGGTTCATGAGTGTACAAGTAAGGTAGCGAAATTGTTGACTGCATTTAAACAAATGGTAACAAAAAATTAAGGACAAGTCCCTATCTATATTCCTTTAACTCCCCATATAACTTTTTTGGAACTTACTTATAGGTGAACTTATTACCAAATTTGTATGATAATTGTCCATGTATATTCCTTTAACTCCACACATAACTTTTTTGTAACTTACTTATATGTGAACTTATTACAAAATTTGTATGACAACTTTCCATCTATATTCCTTTAACTCCGCATATAACTTTTTTGGAACTTACTTATAGGTGAACTTATTACCAAATTTGTATGATAATTGTCCATGTATATTCCTTTAACTCCACACATAACTTTTTTGTAACTTACTTATATGTGAACTTATTACAAAATTTGTATGACAACTTTCCATCTATATTCCTTTAACTTCCCATATAACTTTTTTGGAACTTACTTATAGGTGAACTTATTACAAAATTTGTATGACAACACTCCGTGTATATTCATTTAACTCCACACATAACTTTTTTGTAACTTACTTATATGTGAACTTATTACAAAATTTGTATGACAACTCTCCATGTATATTCGTTTAACTCCCCATATAACTTTTTTGTAACTTACTTATAGGAGAAGTTATTACAAAATTTGTGTGACAACTCTCCATGTATATTCGTTTAACTCCTCAGATAATTTTTTTGTAACTTACGTATACGTGAACCTATTACAAAAATTGAATGACAACTTTCCATCTATATTCATTTAACTCCCCATATAACTTTTTTAGAACTTACTTATAGGTGAACTTATTACAAAATTTGTATGACAACTTTCCATCTATATTCCTTTAACTCCCCATATAACTTTTTTGGAACTTACTTAGAGGTGAACTTATTACAAAATTTGTATGACAACTCTCCATGTATATTCGTTTAACTCCACATATAACTTTTTTGTAACTTACTTATATGTGAACTTATTACATAATTTGTATGACAACTCTCCATGTACATTCGTTTAATTCCACACATAATTTTTTTGTAACTTACTTATAGGTGAAGTTATTACAAAATTTGTATGACAACTCTCCATGTATATTCGTTTAACTCCGCACATAACTTTTTTGTAACTTATAAATGGATGTTAATATATCATTTTCCTTAAACTTAATACCTACTATAAATTCTAACAATAAATTTTACATTATTTTTGTGTAAAAGTAAATATTTTATTAATAAAATTCTTATAAACAAATCAAACTATAAATATATAAATAAAAAATAATTCGTACTTCAAATAAATTTTTTAATTTAAAATATTTAATAAACATTAAAAAATAAATAATACAACACCACATTAAACATTATATATTAATTATTTTTACTTTAGTTACCTCTATTATAATTCATAATTTTTTTTCCAAAATCACTATTATAAAAAGAAAATTAATCAACAAAGTCAAAAGAAAAATTAAATTGACTTTTATATTTTCAAATTGCACATAAAATAACTTACTACACAATACAAAATCTATTTTAAAATCAACAAATTCAAAAAGACAATTTTATTTTTATTTTTCATTGTTTCAAATAATCTCTAAAATAACTAAAAACACTATTAAATCTATTTTTTTAAAAAGAATTTTAAACTCTAATGTAACATTTTTCACAAGAAGCTTAACACTCCATGAAATCAACCCAAAAAGCTTAACACTCCATGAAATCAACCCAAGAAGCTTAACACTCCATGAAATCAAAATAAAAGAAATATAGAAGAAGAAAGGAGAGAGAAAGGAATTTGCCCCCAAGGGTTCCTAAATTTCGAAGTGTCGAGCTTGTCTTTTCTGCTTCCCCCTAGGTCTCTTTATATAGGACTTTGACTGGGCTTTTCTATTTTTAAATCTCTCAAATATCTTTTAAAATAAATATAAAGATAAATATTATTTATCTTTATAGTGATTATGAATATTTTAAAATATTTGGAGAGATATAGACGTTTTATCTATTGGTGCAATATCTTCAAAATAATTAAGAGATATATTAGTTTTAAAAATATCTTGAAGATATTTTTGGTTGATATTATCTGATTAGTTATCTAAAAATATCTAAATAATTAGCAATAACTAAATATTGTCCAAAATTCCAATTCAGCCCATACGCTCTTGCACTCCAAATTTGTAGGGAAATCCCAATTTATGAATAATTGGATCTTATCCCCTTTTTATTGGACTAACATTGACTAGTTTTGACCAGACTTTAACCATCTTTGACTTTCTATTGAGAGGTTGACACGTGACAGCATATGGTTGGCCAGATTTGAAAGTGACAGATTGATGACATGGTGTGATTTTAGCTTGACTTTATAACTCTGAACAATTCAATTTCATACCTTTAATGAACCAAGTTTAACTTCAGCTGCATCAACAAACGTTAGAATATCCAAGAATATTTTATACAACTAAAATCACATTTTAAGACATTTTTTATCGCATAAGTTCAATAAACCCAATTATCAGAATTGTAAATTAAGACATTCTTTTAAGCACAAAAATTGAATTAGATACCTAGAATTAAACATTAAGTGAAGGCATAAATATGAACTTATCACACCTCCACACTTGTCCTTTTGCACTCCTGGGCAAAATTGAGTAATTTCAAATTTTGTTCTAGGTTATTTAATTTCATACCTACATTGGAATAAAGGAATCAACATCACTGGAAACAAATCAATATTATAGAAATCAAGTTATCATGCATATACAAATGGAAAAGTTCAATTTTTTTCACACATGAGATAATCTTTGGAATTTACAAGAAAATCAAATATGAAAGAGATCACTCAAGTAAAAATGTGTATTTTCTCACCAAAATTTGTTCAAGTGTTTCGGCTTGTGTTTTCATTCAAAAATGCATGTAAGTAAACACTCATGACATTTAACAAGACTCTAATATTCACAAACTTTCGGAAAATATGCATTCAAAGATCATGAGGACTTTTTATAGGGTTATAATGGGGCCAAGACAAAGGTAGGAAAACATTTAGGATTTTCGGCTTTTTTGGAATAGTAATGTAGAAAGAATAATGGAGCATAAATTCAAAAACAACTTTTTTTTTTTTGTTTTTTGCTCTTTTTGACAAAATAATCATTTTTCTACATCTTTTTTTCAAAACTCTTTCATCATTTTTTTTCCTTCCTTTTTTGCCATTTTTATTAATTTTTGGGTGAGATACTCACCCACACACTTTATTCCTCAACCAATCCTAACATAATCCACTAGCTCCTTTTTCTTCCTAAGGTAAGGAAGATCATGGTCTTTTTGTTTTTACTGATTTACAATGGGCTTAAAACAAGAAAAAAAAGGTTTAAAGCTCAACAGTCTACCAATGGATTAATATCAAGATGGACTTTTTCAACCATGTAACTAAAAACAAAAATGTCTCAATCATATAAAATCATGCATATTCACTTAAGTTGCACAAACAAAAGAATTAAGTTAAAAATTTGAGTATAAATAAACCGTGAGCAAGTCACTCAAGAAAAACAAGAATGGCACATGACAGTCCACCCTTCACATAAAGGCTCAAGACTCACAAGGTCAAAACTCTTTCACAAAATATTTAATCAAGAAATTCTTAAATCAACACAATTAGCAAATCATAGAAACAATCCACTCATATCAACAAGACTTATAATCAAATCATCCCATTTTGTGAATCAAATCATAAAAATCCAATGTCAGTATGTTTTAGTGAAAGTAGGGAAATATTTTTTTGTGGATTTCTTATGAGACATATTATTTAAAAGTTTCACTTATTAAAAAGTAAATACTTTCACAATTTTCTCAAAAAGAAATCACAAATTTTTTTAAATGAAAAAAATTAAAAAAATAGAAAACAAATTCTACCTGAAGTTTGTCTCCCCCACACTTATTTCAAAAATTGTCCTTGATGGACTTATTTTAGGGAGGGGACGAAAAATTTTGTGATTGTTGGGCTCAATCTAGCCATATGTCAAAATTTATTTTCTTTAATTTTACAAAGTCAAGTAGCTTGTACAATTTTTTTAATTTTTACATTTTTATTTTTATCAAAACTAAAAACAAAAACAAATATTTTTGAAAATCTTTTAATATTTTTAAAATTAAAGACAGAAAACAAATATGCATGCAATTTAACTTTTTTATCAAAAATATTTTCAAAATAATTTGAATCTAACCTTTTGTGTAAAGGCACTGGAATGTCGAGTTGCTTTCTTGGTTGATCATGATTGTGCACCCGTCAGATAACGACAACCCTTGGATCATCTTGCTCACTTTCATGAATTATGGTTGGTGTAGCCCCATATGGTGTGGGCTTGTGTACAACTCCTTCGTTGTTGCAATTATGCTCAAGGTGACTGCCCCGTTTGGAGGGTGCATCCCTACAATCGTTAAATTTAAACTCTGCTCTTGTAGAATAATGGGACCTTCGAGACTCTTCTCGTAGTCTACTTTACTAATCTCAACATTCTGGAGATAAAGATTATTCCTAGCCTTTGTGGTTGTCGAAGTGATTAGGTCATTCCTAGCGCCTGGACTAATGGGCTCTTTCTAGAGGTTTGTGCAAGATTCTACTACTCAGGTGGAGTTTTCCACTTGCTTCTTGGAGTGTTTCTGTTGGAGGGATACTTCTTTCTCTCCTTTGTCAAGTTTCTAACTCTTTGACTCAAGTATTATATCTCTTTCGCTATTACTTCTCTTATGCAGGCTTCTTCCCGAAATTCGTAAATGAGATATAGATCAATTCTAGGGTTTTCTTTGTTTTTTTATTGCACAAAGTGTTGTTTTGTTGAGCTCTAGCAGTGAATGACTCCCTTTCCTTACGAGGAAGGGCTAGGATGATTTTTGTTGAGATTAGGGCTTTAAGTGAATGATGGTGTAAGCGAGACCACCCAAATTGCCAATTTTTACAGTGTATAGAAATTTTTCTAAAGAGAAATAATGTTGAAATTTTACTAAACAGACTCCTAGGAAAGAGAGGTGAGTCACGATGGAAAAACTTAAGAACCTTCTCTTTTGTAGCTAGATTTTTCCTCAGACTCTTTTATACAATTTTCCACATAGAAATTCATGTATTTTTTTTATTTGGAGAAACTTCCTTAGCCATGACATTGATACTCTAATAGAAAATATCACTGATACTTCTGAGTTTCTTCTCATACCTTATGCATATTGATCTATCAACATCCTCATGTAACAGATATTTTAGGGCCGCCATGGTTGAGATCGATTTGTAAGTTATCATCATTTTGAGCTTTATCAAAGCCTCGTCTCCAAGTTGGAGTATTAGGCTTTCAAGAGTCAAGCTTTCATCCGAGCTTATGCCTTTCAGATAATTATTGAATGACCTTTCGCTCGAGTTTGTGCCTTTGAGATAGTTCATGAATGACATTCATCCGAGTTTGTGGATTTAAGATAGTTCTTGAATAACTTTCCATCTGAGCTTATGCCTTTAGTTCACGAATGACTTCCCATTCAAGTTTGTGGCTAAAATGGTTTTTGAATGACTTTCCATGCAAAATTGTGCCTTTGAGATAGTTCTCGAATGACTTTCCATCCAAGCTTGTTCCTTTGAGATAACTCTCGAATGACTTTCCATCCGAACTTGTGCCTTTGAGATGATTCTCGAATGACTTTCCATCTAATCTTGTGCCTTTGAGATAATTCTCAAATGATTTTCAATTTGCATTTGTGTAAGCCATAGTTTTATGCTTTTTTGCGGGTTCTTGAATCCAATGTTCTTCCATGAATTTTGCACTGCTTACATCATCGATTGCAGTGTTGTAGGTTTGTATGTCATTGTTAGATACAAAATTGTTCCATCACTGCTCTTGGAATTGCCATTAGGTGTTGTGGTCGCAAGGAGTTTCGAAGGATGACCTGATGGATCTTAGAATTCAAAACATGCACGCGAAGCAATCCTTGTACATTTGTAAGTTTTAAAGGGTTGTTTGTCCGAGTGGATTTCCTCCTTGGTCATGATTTGATGTAACCCCAAACCCTTGTAGTGGTCCATTCCGCTGGATATAGTGCGATGTAGCATGTGTGGTATTATTAAGTTTGGTGACCCTACCATTGTTTGGAAAATACGCAAGTAGGGATGTATCCTCGAGGGCAAAATCCAACATCAGAAACCCATATAAAGTAGTATTTGTACTTTTACATAACAAAAAGCAATTCATTTAAAATTCTACCACATTAATGATTACATGTGAAAGAAAAATAAGAAAATGTGGAAAGTGGTTGCATTGCATATTTTATTGTGATGCGTGTTGCATAAAATTCTATCACATTGCATTCTTTTTGTTTTCATTCATAATAAGGCATTTATTGCACTCATTAATCTCTAAAGGTCTATGAAAGATATTAATAAAAGGAATGACATTTCTATGTATACAAAAAGTCTTTGGCTCGGTTCTAGTAAGAAACCAAATAATCTTAAAAGCAACATATCACAGCATGTCGCAAATTATAATTTAAATACTAATATATTATCATATGAATTGGGAACACCAACATGGTGATGACTATGTGTGAGGGCCATATAAAATGTGGAGGCAAGATAAAGTCTTACCTAAACCCGTTTTTATTTGTAGTATTTATGATAAATGTTGTCAAAGTATAGGGAAAAAAGTATTTCGCCACCAATGGTCAATAAACTATTATAAGAGGAATGTCAAGTAGCATTTTCTTTAAGGAAATTACAAAATTCTTAACATAAACGCTCATGGTAGTATGAATGAGACAATTTCAAATTATGATGGTCTCACGTAGAGATAATATAAAATGTAGAGGCAGGAAAAGGTTTTACATGCACCCTCCCTCTAGCGCCAAATGTTCTTACTAGAATTTGGAGCGTTGACTTTTGTATAGGTGGCAAGATCCAAGTGGTGACTTGAATGCTCCTGATAACTGGAATCAATTATCTTGTTGTTTCAAAAGGGGAAGATTCACCTGCAAAAGACTCTCGAATGCTCAATTCACTAAGAGAGTTTGGATCTTTTACACTAAAAGAGAATGAGTACAAGAGAGTTTGTGTATTCCTTAAGAATACTATATGTATTTATAGGACCTTTTGGGCCTTCAATCCATGTGATAAAACAGGTAATATAATATTAACCAATATCATTAAAATAACAACTTATTTAGAATAACAATAACAATAATGTGGCATCTTACACAATAAATATATTTTAGAGTATTTTGTAGTCTTTTTAGTGATGAGACTAATTGGTCCTTATTGTGCCACATTACTTAACATTATCTATTGGGCCAGATAAATGTATCTTTCTTTTTTATTTAAATCACTATACGAATAAATTTATTATATTTTTAATTTATAGAAGATAATATAAATAATTTGTATGTATTTATTTAGAATATTTTTCACATTGGTGTTGTTTGTTTATGTTTGATGGGATATAATTTTTTTAACAAATTTGGTGTAGTTAATTATATATATATTTATATATTTTATTTTTTTTTTTAATTTGTTTTAATACAATTTTCATGGTTAAGCTTAAGAGTCTCTACGTAATTCAGATATTTAATGACGTTAAAGACAAACGTAATTAAAAATTAAAGATAACGGTAATGCTCGTTCAACTTTTTACTTTTGTAACTTTTACGAAAAGTTGAAACTTATTTTTCTTTTAATTTTATATAGTGTCTTAATTATGTGATGGACTAAAAAATATATATTCTAAATCGAATACCTCTGTAAATTTCGTGTGTCAGTATGTGATGTAAAAGGCACAGAAATACATCATTTAAAAAGGTGTCTCTCTTTGTAATGTGCATTGTAAGCATATTCCCCAACAAACCATGTTCAACGATGACTTACCAGTTCCAATTTCTGCTGGTGGTACAAAACCTCCCTTCACTCGACCCACTGAAAATTTTCATCCCTCCGTTTGGGGTGATCGCTTTCTTATTCCTATGTTCCTTCTTCCGCTGTATTTACTATTTCAATCTCTTTAGCTAAGATGTTATATTTGCATGGATTTAACATTCAATCTGTGTAGATAAAACATTTCATATGACGGATTTTTCATTACTACGTCGTGCAGGAAAGTGATAGCCATATTCAACAATCTAAACTACTAGAAGAGGACGTGAGGAAAAAGCTTGTCTCACCGATTGATGATAACAACTTCTCTTTTAAATTGAACTTCATTGATTCAGTCCAACGTTTGGGTGTGTCTTACCATTTTGAGAACGAAATTGATAGTGCTCTATGTCGAATTTATGAGATTTCAACAAAGGACAATAATAGCTCACAATGATGATCTTTACCACATGGCTCTACTTTTTCGGCTGCTTAGACAACATGGATACCGCATTTCTCCATGTAGGTTTTCATGAGCATTAACCAAATTTACTTTTCAAAGAACAATAACTTCTTGTTCAACTCACCTCGTTGGTATTAAATTTATTGTTTGAGTTTACTTTTTATCTACTTCAGGATGTCTTTGTTTCTTCATATGAGGTAGTTGAGTCAACTGTAGGATAAACAAGACTAAACAAAATTAAATACTTTGTTCGAAAAAAAATTTGAAGCCTTTTTTTCACATATGAATAAAATTTAAGTTCAAGTTGGTTTGAAACAAACGAGAGTAGTATGCATGTCTCTATTTTCGTAAATAAAGAAAAAAGAAAAACAGAGAACATATTATAAATTATAATAAATTTCACTACAAATTTTGTTGTTAAGATTCTGGGTTAGAGGGGATAACAATATTTTATACGTGGATTGAGCTCATATCTCATTAATGTTAAGTCTTTCTTGTTAATTTTTTCTCAAAATACTCATTAGTGGTAACCATCTAAGTCTTGGTGATTGGTTCAGATAGGTCTTTGTATCAAAAATCTTTTTGATAAAAAGGGTCAAGCAAGTATATTTAAATGAATGACGTTTAAGTCTCACAATAAAGGTGAAAAAATTGAGCATCACAACGAAATAAAATTTATAAATTCATTGTTTTAAGATTTTAGGTTGGAAATAATATTAATCTGTTATATGTAGGTTAGACTCATATTTCATTGGTGGTTTATCTCTCCTGATAAATTCTCTTTAGAAAGATCCCTCAAATTTAACTATAGAAAAAGTGTGATTTGGTGGAAAATTATCATGAAACATGAATTGGATGAATGGTTGTGCGTTGATTTGACATTAGTATGGTTATGGGTTTGAATTGTAAAATTATCATGATTTTTCTTTTTGGCTTGACGAAATGTTTAGAGTTTTTCTTCTAAATACAACACACTTAATATTATTCTTATTATTAATTTTATTTTATTTTACCATTATTATTATTATTATTATTATTATTATTATTATTATTATTATTATTATTATTATCCTTATTATTATTTACTATTATTATTATTATTATTATTATTATTATTATTTTACTATTATTATTATTTTATTACTATTATTTTATTATAATTATAATTATAATTACTATTTCTATTATTATTATTATTATTTTGATTATTATTATTAATTTCAATTTATTTTATTTTATAATTATATTCATTATTATTATTTTTTTATTTTATTTTACTATTATTTTATTATATTATTTTTTGTGAGACCTCTTTTATTTTTACACTCTATTCCATAGAGGGGTTGGGGCCTAGCCTTTTTAAGGGCCCAAGATCAGCCCACTTGGGACCCTCCAAGACCCTTGTCCAGCCCCTAACTCTAACTCCAATCTCACTTTCTAAAAACAGTTGCTCCTTTTTCTTCCATTTTCTGAGCAGCAGTTGTTAGGGCACAACTAGGGCTTTTCTCGAAACTAGTCGAAAGTTCTTTCAACGTAAGTTAAACACTTGAACTTTGTGTTTTCCCTTCCTTTCTGCTTGGTAGTGTTGGTCCAACTTGGGTCGTTTCTAATAGCCTTCTTTTCCTGTACCCATGGTTATGTTACAGCTTCTTAAGTTGTCGTGGTGTTGCGGTGAGCTTCTGTTAGGGCTCTTTTTCTCTGTATTCCTCTTTTTCCAAGTAAGGGAAGCTAGTGTTTCACGTTTTTAAGTTATTTTGCTTGTTCTTGTTTCGTTTGGCTAAGTTTTATTAAGGTAAAGGGATCTACACCTTGTTTCACGTTATGTCTATTTTATCTGATCAGTGTTTTATGGAATGAGGCAAGATTGGGGAAAACGTTAATTTTTGGTGTATTTCCAAGTTAGGGGTTCAAATATTCATGAAACTGTGATATTTAACGTTATTTTTCGTATTTTGGAAGCGTCGGGTGGTCGCTAGGCGAGTGCTTTGGTCGCTAGGCGACTATGTCTTTTTTATGATATGTGTAGTTTTAGTAAAATTGACTTTCCCGACTCGTTAACCGTTGGATCGAGCTGAAATGTTAACACCTATTTCTTGACTTAGACCAGTCGAATCTTGAATCAGAGCTTTGTAGTTAGAGCAGTTTTTATCACAAGGTCCCTGTAGTTTGGTTGTTGACAACATTGACTTTCGTTGCTTATTTGGTGCATAACTTTCTCTATAGTTATTCAATTAAGTTGGTTCTTGTTGCATTTGGTTCTTGATTCAATCATCTTTAATTTGAATATAAATACAAAAATTTTGGAGTTTTACACAAGCTGCAGTTTTATTTCTAAAATCCCAAATCGTATGCATAATGTGTTGTTGTGTAATGAGCCATGACTTGGTTGGGTTGGACATTGGTATGCATTTATAAAGCATGAGATTGAATCTTGTTATGTTGTATATGAAATAGAAAACATAATTGTATGGTTGGTGGTGGTTTGGCATAAGAATTGAATGCTTGATATGGCATGTAGATTTTGTTGGTAAAAGAGTTTCAAGGGAAACTCTTGGTGATGGTGGTTAGTGTATACCTTGATATAGGAGATGTCTAGATAAAGGAAAGTATTTTGAACTCTAATAATTATTCATGCTCACATAGAGTAGAATAATTTATGTGGTGAGAGTGGCAAGAGGTCCTAGTCTTGGGATATATCGGGCCCAAGACATTAGAAGATTAACCCTGTGTGTGGTTGGGTGATAACCCCTTGCGTCTAGACTTTGCAGAGTTTAGAAAGCAACACAGGTGCATACTTCCTTGAGAATTCTATATCAAGATTATGATCCGGATATTGAGTTAGAGAGTCCTTCAATTGTTTCCTTTCACATGTTTTGGGTGCTTATTGCTTTGCTTGTCTATAACCTGTTTTATAATTTGCTTGCTCAATAACATGTTAAATATTTTATCTCTAGCTTACCCTTTTGCTTGTGTTTGTTTTCTTGTGTGGTGTTTCTTTTTGCGATGATCACCAAATCCTTAGTGTGAGCAGACGTGGAGATTCCTAGGGCATAGTAGCTGATGCTCTTTTCAACAACTTTCGTCATACCGTTTTATGGTCAATGTTTTCAGCCTTAGTACTTTTCCCCTAATAATATTATGGATAACTTTAGAAGGTTATTTTTATATGTTTTCTTTTGGTACTCCATTTTATACTATAACACTACAACATTTTATTTATTAGAATTATTCTACTAAATTGGGACGTTACAATTTTATTATCAATGTTTTGTTTTATTGATTATTTTATTATTATTATTATTTTATTTCATTAATATTATTATTTTATTATTTTTGCTTCATTTTATTTTATTATTATTTTTATTTTCATTATTATTTTTATTTTTAAAATTTCGTTTTATTATTATTATTATAATTATTATTTATATTGTTATTTCTATTTTTATTATTATTATTTGTGTTATTATTATTATTTTTTATTATTATTACTAATATTCTCATTTTATTTTATTTTATAATTATATTTATTATTATTATTATTATTTTATTTTATTATTATTGTTATTATTAAAATTGTTTTGTTTTATTGATGATTTGATTATTATTGTTTTATTATTATTATTATTATTATTTTATTTTATTAATATTACTGTTTTATTATTATTGTGTCATTTTATTTTATTATTATTTTCATTATTTTTATTTTTATTTTCAAAATTTCGTTTTATTACTATTATTATTATTATAATTATTATTATTATTTATATTATTATTATTATTATTTTGTTATTATTTTATTATTATTTTTATTATTAATATTACTATTTTTTATTTTTATTATTTTTATTATTATTATTATTATTATTTTCATTTTATTTTACTTTATTATTATTATTTTATTTTATTTATGATTTTATTATCATTATTATTTATTATTATTGCTTTATTTTATTTTTATTATTTTATTATTATTTTATCTTATTATTTTGTCTTATTAGTCTTATTGTTTTACTATTATTGTTTCATTTTATTTTATTATAATTTTATTATAATTTTTTTATTTTTATTGTTTCGTTTTATTATTATTATTATTATTATTATTATTATTATTGTTGTTGTTGTTGTTGTTTTTATTATTATTATTATTATCATTATTACTATTTTATTGACCGTACGATATTTTGGGACAATGGTTATGTATTATTCTTGCTTTTGTATATTTAGGATTGTGTTGAACTATGATTCAGTCATATGATTATGACTAGATAAGCATATTTCATGCTATGGTTTGTATGTGTAGTGCTTGGGGTTCGCTGGAACCTGCTTCAAAGTGCCAAAAAACTAGTAGTAGTGACGCTACTGGTGTGGCACCTAGCGGCTTAGGGTGCGTTGCTAGGTGATAAGGGAAAACCAGAGAAGTTTGAAACGCATGGCGCCTGGCAGAAAATGTGATCCCGCCAGGCGAAAAAGATTTGGTAGATGCTTTGGAAAGCGTATGGCGCCTAGTGGTGTGAGGTGTTTGCAAGGCGACTTAAAAGCCTGATACGCTTGGCGCCTAGAGTACTGCGCTAGGCGATACCGTGAAGCAATTGTGGTTGCTTGCTTTGATGTCCGTGATCTACGAGGCTTATATGATATCTTAAAGGTCGGCTTACTGGTGTTCCTTGAATTGTGGCTCAGAACGTATCCCTGGAGTTGTGGCTCGTGATAGGGGTTAAGCACGTGGTATTACTTGAGTTGTGGCTCGGAATAACATCTCTTGAGTTGTGGCTCGGGATGGCAGATGAACACGAGGAACTCTTGAGTTGTGGCTCGGGTTGACGAGTGTTACCATTGTGAATGTGCGGGTTGTGGCTCGTACGGATGGGTCTAGATAGATTGCCCTCCTTAGTATGTGGCTGACGAGTTTGGTAGTCTTGCGACGCTAAGAACTATGTTCGTATTGGGAACTCCACCCGACGTTACGCTGTGTGATCTGTAACATGGTTTCCCGCATGTGTTTTATCGGTTGTGGCCGATAGGTGTGGCAGCAAGACATCTTGAGGTACTCATTAGAAGACGTATAACACGGTTAACATGGTTGTGGCCATGTGGTATGAAATCAAAGGATGGAATTCCTTTGGAGTGACCATGTTGTATATATAAATGTCTTGAATGGGGAGCAGAGGATGTTGTAGGTGGATCTAGTGAGGCATAGTGCCGGAGCGGGACTAGTATGGGGAGAAGATTTTACCAGAGTTTTTACTGTTTTGTATTTTAAGGATTTTGTAAACTCCTTGATTAATCTATTATGGTTTTCTTATCTAATCGCTTTTATGAATTGTGAATTGCGACAATTATTATTGTAATAAGTTTTAAATTTCCCACGTTTTTGGAAATGATATTTCATAAATGTAGTTTAATTATATTTCTTTATTTTATTATTTTAAATTTGTAATATCCAGTCGGGATGTTACAAGTGTGGCTTGTGGCAGCAAAGGATATCTTAGGGTTATAATCTAAAGATGTAGAACGTAGATAAACATGGTGGTAGCCATGCTTTATGGAGTCTGGGGATAGAGATCATCTGAGTGTGTGTGTGTGTGTGTGTATTGAATTGTATTTGTATTTATATTGTAATTGTTAGCTCACCCTATCTGTTTGTGATTGGCGATAATCGTGTAATTCATTACAAGGGAGCATATGATGTTGCAAGTAGTGCTAGTGAGGCAAAATGTCGGAGTATGGCAGCATGGGGATTTTATTTTATAATATTTCCATTATGTTGTAACTTGAATTTAATTTATTAGTTTTTGGAGATGTAAAACTTGGAGTTTTAATTTACGATTATTATTATGACGCTTCATGGATGTTTTTAATTTTCCCTCATTTTGGCTAAGACAGTTGAATAAATGCAAGTATATTTTCATGTTATTTGATTTTATTTTAAATTAGAAATATTCGGTCGGGATGTTATATCAAGCCTCACTAAATTAGGCTGCATAGTTTAGATTCCATTTATTGTTTTTCCTTCATTGTTAGCTAGAATGTTTTTATAAAAAGAAAAGACCCTACTCGTAAAGAAGTTAAAGTGGACTGCCTTACTTTCAAGGCAAGGATGATTTTGATGCTTATTTGGATTGGGAGGTGAAGATGGAGCAACTCTTTGCTTGCCACCAAGTTAGCGAAGAAATAAAAGTGCCTCTAGCAACACCAAGTTGGGAGATGTTATGTATTGGTGGACTTCTATAGTCCAAGAGAGGCTAAGAAGTAATGGGCCTTCAGTTGAATATTGGAATGATCTCAAGTTAGTCCTTTGGAGGAGACACATTCCTTCCTACTACAATAGGAAACTCATCAACAAGCTCTAAAGTGTAACACCCCAAATTTGGGATGTCACGGAACGTTAGAAAAATTTTGCGTTTAGCGGAAAACGAATTACCATTGAAAATGTACTAATAAAAACTTTTAATTTAATTTAAATTACATAGTTCAAACTGTCACTTTATCAAAAACTTCCAATAACATGCGACCAAAAGAAAATTACATAATTTTTAGTATCTGATTTCAAACAACTAAATATATAAAAAAAACTCCTGAGTCCACCCCAACCTCTCTTCCATCTACTCCATGCCAAGATTATCTGGAATATCATCTGCTCCCGTATAACACACGTTATACGATCATCGCACATACAACAAACAGGCAAACAAACAAATAGGGGTAAGCTAACAAAAGGCAATGATATTAATAAAAGAAATTCATAAATAATACATGTCCAATGATACTCAATGTCGCATTCTAGTAACACTTAAATCATTATAATCACAATCAATCCATGGTTTGAACACACAAACCCCAAAATCCAAACAATCATATCAAACCAAACATAGCATCACATTCATCTAAAATCTTCACACATAGTGATCATAATCAAGCTTTGGTTTTCTGCGACCTCTTACCCCATAACAACATCTAGTTTCCTAGAACAGATGGTTCGATATGTCCCACTATCGCAACCAGACTATCTCCCTTACTCCTCAAGGAATTATGAGTAAAAACGTCGATGCATCACACATCGGGCACTATACTCGCAACAAGCCGAAGTAAGGTAAAACATCTTTCTCCTCCCCACTGCTTCACACAGGCGAGAGGGTACAACACTCGAACAAATCTTCTACCACTGCTTCGCACAAGCGAAGAGGACCTCTTTCCATTGCTTCACACAGGCAAAATAGTCTTCACTGGGTTCCTAGGTACGAAAAACCTCACACAACATTTAAATCCACCAAGAGCTTTCAAGCAAAAACACTTTCAACATGCAACACTTGAGATTTACATATTGCCAACAAAGTACGCACCATCACATCATGCATGGGAAATAAAGTTCTATACATAAACCCATCCACTTATCAAATAATACATTCATACAACGAACCCAACGAGTGACATTCCACCCCAATAAAATAATATAAAATAATAAAAAAATTCAAAAAATCGAGGAACTGACATGTGTCACTCCCTCTAACGGCGTCAACCTTGACTTAACAGAAAGGACAAACGTGAGACGTTTTAACAAAAGAGGAGACCAATTTAAAACTTTTAAAAATTTGGGTACCATTTTGAGATTTTGACTCCAAAATGGGGACCAAAGGCATAATTAAACCTTTAAATAAAATTAATATAAATAAATATAAAGATAACATTAATTCCACACATTTCCCAACACGGGAAAATAAAATTTTATTATAAGCGCCAAAATGTTGAAAGCATAAAACTTTAAGTCAAATCCTAACATCTCCAAATCCAAATTTAAAATCCAGATTGTAGAAAAATAATATAAAACTGTAGAAAACAAAACTATCCCCAAGCTGCCCCACACTCTGACGCTAAGTCTCATCAGCACCTCCTGCACCATCATCTGCTCCCATGTAACGAGTTACATGATCATCGCCAAACACACACAAATAAGGTGAGCTTAACAGAATACAAGTACAATACACAATAATAAATAATCATTCAATATTCCAACCACTTCTAACAACCCCAAGTCTCACACCCCATTCTTCATCACTTCCTCTAGACGCCTCTTGATTCTACACCCTTTGATGATTACATTTATCAATCTTTGTTGCCACGAGTGTCTACTCGCCACTCTGACTACATGCCACTACCTTTTTTTCTTAAAAAAAAAAACCAACGTGAATGGAATTCACGTAATTGCTAAGATAAAATGTGAAAAAATATCACCATTCCATAAGTGGGACCCGTGGCCAAACAAAGCTTGCATAAAAACAAAACAGTTCATGTTACGTGTGATATGTGGTTAGTTCCACCAAACAATGATATTGTAATTAATTAAGGCTGAGAAAAGAAAACCAAACTAGAAAACACTGCACCACAACAAAAGAGAAAAAAACCATGCTCTTGTGGACAAAATGTCAATGAAAAATGACCCACTATCATGCACCAATACCAATCTACAAGAAAGGGAAAATTTAGGCATTTGTAGAAAAGGAAACATGAACAATTTGTGGGCCCTACGGTAAAAATAAAATTTAAAAGAAGGAACCCTATTGTACCAATCTTAAAAATTGAAACCAACGCTGCCCCGCATGAATTGAGTATTAGCTATCTCATGATATAAGACCCATGAAAATTAATTAAATAAATAAATAATTAATAAATGTAGGTAGTGGGAGCCTTTATGATATTTAATTCTGACATATATGATGTGGAATAGTACTCACTTAAATGGTTGAGAGTACTTGTTTGTGTGAAAGGACTTGGGTTTGAGTCCTATGTATGCCAATTGTGTGTAGTTTAATTTATTATTATTTTTAATAATATGCTTGACTATGATGAGTGATAATTTAATCCTGTATTTATAGGAATTATCAAGAAACATGAATTGGTTGAATGATTGTTTATTGATTTGCCGTTGGCATGATATGGGTTCGAACCTTGGTGAACCCAAACCAAACTCTCTTTTTGCCAAAATTAGTTTTGGCATGAATATGAAAGGGTAGAGTAAACCCTAGCTGAATGGGCAGCCAAGGGAGGGCTGAAAAACCATCCTAAACAATCAGTGAGTGACCATTAAGCTAAGTTAAATGCCAAATTTCGTTTTATGATCATTAACCTCCATTAACTCCTAATTAAGTGATCAATTGAGGAAGAAAGAGAAGGTTTTTGGAGCTACCAAAGGAAAGGGATGTAAAGGGAGAGTATTCTGGATTTTTGGAGAAGATAGCAAGGATTTGGCAGCAAGTTTGGAAGGAAACAAGGAGTCGATTGTTTTGTGGTGCGCAAGAGCTTGAAAAACATTCCAACCCTTAAGCAAGAAAACTAGGTTAGGGGAGTTGAACCCGTAAATTTAATGTGTTGTGATATATTATAATTGTGTATGTATAAAAATGCATGTTTTCTTCCGTTTGGACTCGAAATTCTAGGTTTCTGGAAATTTTCCAGAAACTGCCTGTCGGGCCTTCAAAGTCGTCAAGCGACTCATACTCTTTTCTGTGTGTTTTTGGGTTCCAGTGAGGAACCGCCTGGCAGCAAGCATCATGCTGCCAAGCGACACGTATCTTATGACCTAGTTTTGTGGGTTTTTGCCATGAACTATTTGTCGGTGATGAACACCCGCCAGGCGACGCGAGTACAATGACTTGATTTTGGGGTTTTACGTGTTCTGGCTAGTCGTGTTAGGGAAAAATGGATCCTTACCTGAAAATGGAATAATGTGAATGACTAGTTGTTGGAATTATGCCGTAAACATATGCAATTGGAGAAAAATTTGTGTACATGAATGTTAGGGTTGGAATATTATGGAAACTTAGGTTTTTGAATCAAAAGGTGTATGTAAAGGTAATATAATTTTATGCGTGGGAGTCTAAAATAGTATTACTAACAAGAATTATGTAATTGAGAGATATTAAACGAAGAATAGAAGGGTTGTAAAGAATGGTGGGAAAGAATGGTGGGAAATAATAAAATAAAATAAGAAAATAAAAACTCATTAATTATAAATCCATTTCCCAAAAATGTGGGAAATTTCAAAACTTTATTTACTTCAATAATAATTCCAAAATCCTTGAATATAATTACTATTACCATTAACAAATAGTCCGATAATATTAAAAATTACAATTGATTTGAAATCATAAAGACAATATAAAAACTCTGAGAAAATTGCCCCAAGACTAGCCCCACTCCGGCTCTATGCCTCACCAAATCCACTTGCAACACCATCTGCTCATGTATACCGAGTATACGATCATCGCCAAACACAAACAGATAGGGTGAGCTAACAGAATAAACATATAAATATAAACACATTTATATATATCACACAAACACACCAAAGGAATCCCTTACCTAGATTCCACACCACATGGCCACAACCATGTCAATCATGTTGTACGTCTTCCAGTGAGTACCCCAGCGTGTCTTGCTGTCATACTTATCAGCCACAACCGATAGAATATGTGCTGGAAACCATTGCTACAGATCATACACTGTAATGCCAGGTGGAGTTCCCAGATACGAACATAGTTCGTAACATCCCAAGACTACCAAACTCGTCAGCTAACTACTGAGGAGGGCAATCTATCTAGACCCATCCGTACTGGCCACAACCAGCACACTCACACTGGCAACACTCGCCAACCCGAGCTCAACTCAAGGGTTCCTCGTGTTCATCCGCCATCCCGAGCTCAACTCGAGGGATGTCATTCCGAGCTCAACTCGAGGAATGCCACGTGCTTAACCCCTATCTCGAGCTCAACTCAAGGGATACGTTTCGAGCTCAACTCAAGGAACACCAGCAAGTCGGCCTTTAAGATATCCTAGAAGCCTTGTAGATCAAGCACATCATAACAAGTATAACACCAATCTGCTGCAGCAAAATCGCCTGGCGGGAGACACGTACCGTGAGGCGCTGCGTGCTTCCAGACCACCTGGAGGGTGTGATGGGTCGAACCTTTGTTCTCATTAAATAATTAAATTCTGGGAATTTAATATTATTATTATTATTATTATTTTCTCTTAAAAGTGTATTTAGTGGCATACTGTATTATTGGACCTCCTTCAGCATTATAATTCAACTGTAATTTAATTTAGGTCCTTAAGAGTGTAAATAGTGAATCTTTTAATTCATAATTTAAGTCCCACAATCATAATTTTGGAGAGGAATAGTTCAGGTACTGAATGCACCCCTAATTCTCATGTTCACACCCCATTTTTCTAATTGGAATATCTATTTCTAAGAAAAACATTTATGGAACTAACTGCATCCCCTGTTTTCAGGTTACACCCCCTTTTGTAATTGAACTTTCAATTTCTGTTCTGCACCCCTCCTTTTTACTAAGCTACACCCCTAATGTCACTTAAACTCTAGTCCACCAGATTTCGCCACGTGGCAATTTTCCACTTACTAAGTTAACCAATAACAGATTTCCACATCATCAATCCTCCACTAACTCAAATCACCAATCAATGTTTGCCACATCATCATCTCTTTCCCAACACAAAACCTAACCCTAATCTCTCCTTCTCTCTCTTCCGCACCAACCCACTCTGCAGTCGTCACACTCCGCAGTCGCCACACTCCGTAGCTGTCATCTTCCATGGCCGCCCGTCCACATCCAATTGTCGTTGTAGCTCGCCGGACACAGCCATCGTCGCGCGCCCAGCGGCTCGAACCTGCATCTCCCGCACCATCGTGAACCAGCCATCGTGTCTCCTTCATCGCGCCTTCTTCTTCCTCCATCATCACTCTGCCCCCGCCGTTGCACCATACCGGAACCGCAACCCCCATTTTCGCATCACGCTGGAAACATCATTGCAGCGGCACTAGCGAGACCTGCTGCAGCCAACGCGAGCTCCGCTGCGTCGTTCTCGCGCCACATTCATCACGCTGACAGCAGGACGTCGCCACCGTCGCACTCCAAGAACTCGAACCTGCCACCTCCGCATCGTCGTCGAGCCTCCGTTGTGCCTCCATCGCGCCTACATCGCTGCCCCCTGCACGAACCAACCCTCCTACTTCGCTGCTTCAGATCCGTGCGGTCTAGCAACTCCGTTCACCTCTACCATGAGCTTGGCAGCCACCATACATCCTCTATATTTCTCCTTCATCGTGAGAGAAATCGTGGTCATTGCGGCGCCTCTATACCTGTAACACCGAGCGTCTCGCGTCGCGACCTCCCTCAAACTCGCACCCCGTCAATTTGACAGCCACCATGAACTCGTTGTACCACTCGCGACTCTGTGACATGCACCGGCAACCCTCACGACAGCCAAACCCTAATTGCGAAAATGAAATCTGATTTGGGAGAGAGACTGCTCTGACATGTGGCAGCCTCTCGTTGGACAATCAACGAGTCAGCACTGGTCAACCAGTCAACTTTGGGCAAAGATTTGGTCACAATGGTCCAACAGGCTATTTTACACTATTTATGGCAGGTGGTTCCTCTATAGGAACCCTAAATTGCCTAAAAGATGAAAGAATCGTCTGGCGGCAGTTCATCGCCGACCAAACAATTTCTAGAAATTTCTGGAATACAACAATTCATATATAATCATACCATACTTAGCATGCCAATCAGACTTAGAATAATCAACGTATGAAATTACTTTATTTAGCATGCCAATCGAATTTAAATAAAGGTAACACATAAGGTTACTCTATTTAGCATGGCAATCAAAATTAAACATACAATTAACGCGTAAAGCTCCCCTAACCTAGTTTCCTTAGCTTTATTTTAGACCTGTGAGTTCCTTCTTAATCACCAATAATCTTCCTTTGACTATATCTCAATGCAGCTCCTTGCTTCCCTCAATCCTCACCTTACACTCTCAATTTTTGTATACCTATGGCTATGCAACAATAATAGTCCCTAAACCACTCTTTCTTTCTCTTAATTGGTCACTAATTGTGGTCTTAATTAGAGGTAAATGGTACAAAACGAAAATACCATTCAATACAAGAAATATGATTATTATCTACACCAGTATTTCGTATGTAATGAGTATTTTTCGTAGGTAATTTGAATTTATCTACGAATTACCTACGAAGTAAATTTTGTAGGTATTACGTTGGGTAGGTAACTTTATCTACGAAAATGTACTTCGTAGATAACTTACCTATGACCATTATCTACGAAACTGAGACGTCTATAATTATCTACGAAAATATTCATAAAAAAGTTTCTCATCCAGTATTCAAATTACCTACGAAATATTTCATAAGTAAATTACATACGAAAATCTTCGTAGGTAACTTACCTACGATAGTTTTCATAGATAGGTTATCTACAAACTTTTTCGTAGGTAACTATAAAAAAACAAATTTTTGTAAATAGTATACGTCTTAGCTAGAATTTATGAAAATATATATATATATCACCAGTGCAGGAAGGGCCTTTGGCAGCGGTTGTTTATCATATTCTGCACCGGTTCGCGAACCGAAGCATATTGGGGCGAGGCCAAAAGAGCACAGCTTTTGGCCTCGGTTAAG
>Ga0214543_1000689_pt1 | contig 59368 bp, 27 predicted proteins | sample CNSS2metaG_FD_160094 | JGI IMG/M metagenome (GOLD analysis project Ga0214543, IMG submission 160094) | Root nodule microbial communities from cowpea collected in UCLA plant growth center, Los Angeles, California, USA - CNSS2 | ecosystem: Host-associated > Plants > Roots > Nodule | place: USA...
TCGATGATTCAGAGTATCATTTCCTATTTGATACCTTTGAATTCCATATTCGAAGTTGCAATTGAATCGATTCAATACATTTCTTATGTAACCATGGGTGCTATATTGGATTTGAATCAGATTTCGAATCAATCTATATTGATTGACTGCCTCCATTATGTTGTTGCTAGCAAATACAACTATTTTAGGTTTTGGATCTTTCACATTATTTCCGCAAGAGGTCTGGACCCATTTTTTTATGATCCTTCGATAAAAAGATTCATTCTCTTCATAAAAAAGAGGAGGTAGATCAAGGAATATTCATAAAAAAGAGGTGGATATTCGCAGATACACATAATATGATACCCGTACCTAACCTATTTATAAACAAATATTAAAATATTTACTATTGCAAATAATAAATATCTATAAATAGTAACTATTCATCAAAGATTTTATCCACAAATATCCACGAACCCAAATATTTTTGCTTAGAGCGCCACTAGGCATGCACCAAAAGAAAGGGAAAACGAAAACCTTCACATTAATACCATGCAATATATGAAACCAGCGTTTCGAAATGTGGCACCCCACTGCCACGTTTTCTCTCGATCCTTAAACCCTAACCCTCTCCTTCTCGTATCCCCGTTTCGGAGACCCGAAACGTTTCACCTTTCAGCCCCCGTTTCGTGCTTCTCCTCCTCAATGGCGGAGCCTCAGTCGTCGCTAGAGAAGCAGTTCGACTCGTTTAGGGTTCAGTTGGAACAATCTGGAACGCTCCGCGACCGAATTCGAAGCGTCGTTTCGGAGATTGAGTCCTCCACTAGGCTCATCTATGCCACTCTTCTTCTCGTTCATCAGTCTCGCCCCACTCCCGGTACCACCGAACACATTATGCTCCTCTTCTTTCCTTAACCCTAACTACTTTGAGGGTTGAAGTGTGTCAAGTTTATTTTGTTTATGATTTAGTTTATTGTAGCAAGGCAATGCATTCTGTCATTCTGTCGTTATCTCATGGATATTTGATTTTTTGGGTTCGAACAGGGCTTTTAGAGAAGGCCAAGTCTCAGGTCAGTGTGTTAAAGGAGCAGTATAAGGAACTCGCTGAAGTTCTTGGAGGAAGCTCTGGGCAATACTATCGGTGATTAAATTCGGAGGAACTTTTCATCTTTTTTTTTTTTTATATGTTTTAATTTTTCGTGTGTTTGTAATTTTGCCTTTTTTTTTTCTTGTGTAATGTAGGTATCATGGTGATTGGAAGAGTGAAACACAGACTGTAGTTTCGATGCTTACGTTCATGCACTGGCTAGAAACAGGAAGCCTTCTCGAGCACAAAGAGGCTGAGGAAAAACTTGGGTGTATGTCTTAATACTCTTTAAAATTTGAAGTATGCCCTACATATGTTAGAAGTACCAAAGCCTTCCATTCAATCAATCAACGGTTTTATCGCCTCAGATGCCATTGAATTCTTTGTTTGTATTTAAGTTTCTTGCCTTGTGTAAATTTCCCTTAACAGGGGGTTTTAACATCTAAATCAGAGAGCTAAGCATCTTTTGGAAAGTTAAATTTTCGAACCTTTTTCAACACTGTTTTAAATTCTAAGAGGCATTTAACTTAGGATTGTGGTAATCTTGTATGGTTGATAGTTTATGGCAATTTATCTACTTATCTTCTATATGCACTATACCGCAATTGTATTTCGTCACTCAGAATAAGTGGAAGCAAATTGTGTTGTTTTTTCCTCCCTGTTGTTTTGCCATGACGTCGACTACTTACCATTCATCCCTAGTCACTGAGATTTAGTAATTCTGTATGCTAATTGTTGTTTTGCAGTGGGTTCAGACTTTGGTCTAGACGTTGAAGACTACTTAATAGGTGAGTCTTTTAAAATATGTACTTGGCTGGCATTAACTGTGTAATAATCGTTTCTGGAGATGAATATGATCCTATTGCGCATATTCTTGGGCTAGCTTCCATCAGGGAGCGTGGTCAACTTAAATATGGTTATAATTTTCAAATGTGTATGTTAGTGTTATATTTAGTCATCATTAGTCATTTCATTAGTACTGATGATTCCTTAATTTTTTTCCTGATTAAATTAGTCAACCAAAATTTCATATGTTTGTCGTATCGTATGTGTACTGATTCATTTTTTACCATGCAGGTGTCTGTTTTATGTCTAATGAATTGGTAAGAACTAACTTCCTCTGAACTGCTACGTATCATCTTGCACAAAATAGAGGAGATATTCACTAACACTATGTTTTAACCATATTTTGTCAAGAGGAACGTAGACTAGAGATGTGGATAAATGTTTGTATATACTGACACAACAGATTATCATACTTCTGTATTTTTAAGAAAAAAATATCATGACTATTGCAACCTAATTTTCTATTCATTTGACATTGCAGCCAAGGTATGTGGTGAATCAAGTGACAGCTGGGAACTACGATTGTCCAAAGAAGGTCGTAAAGTTCTTGACAGACCTCCATGCTGCATTTCGTATGCTTAATCTTCGCAATGATTTTTTGCGAAAGAAGTTTGATGGTATGTTATTACTTGTACCTTGTCCATGCATTCTCAATGTTGACACAAATATCTATCATCTTAAAGCAAGATTAGTCTACTAACTGCAATGAGTAACGGCATTACCCAGAAACGGGCGATAATTAAAAGAACATATATATACCAGCTATGGCTCACTCTCCCTCCCCAAAAGACGTGCACCAAAGATACTTGCACTGTTTGCATATATTACTTTTTCATAGAGGAGTTGTGTTCACTCATACCGTCCGTTTGGATGATATCTTTCAACCTTTGACATGGCAGGCATGAAGTATGACCTAAGAAAAGTAGAAGAAGTTTATTATGATGTTAAAATTCGGGGTTTGACACCGAATGGTGAGACAATTGGAGACCTGGAGATCAAGGAACCAAAGGACAATCTTTAGTTGTGATAGCTGTTAAGCCAAAGCGAGAGAACTTACTACATAGAGCTTTACTGACTGCTCAACAATTATGCACCTTAAATACTTTAATATGCTGCTGGACTTTCTGTTAGCTGTAACTGGAATTCTATTTGTAATGTTCGATGAAGGCAAGTAAAAATTCAGTAGCAAGAATACAATTGTCTATATTTGGTGCTGACTCTCAAAACCATTGCGAGAACTGGGAACTCTGTTTTCACAATGTTCTAAATGGAAAATATGGTACGTTCAATTCACCGATGATTGACTTTTTAATCTCACCTCTTTGGTCATCATTGAACTGAATGAAGTAATTTCCAGCTATAAATTGATGTTAATTAAGGAATCCAGGAGACATGAAAGTGAGAATCAAGGAGGTAATTCGTTTATTTAGCAAGTAACACGGTATGTACAAGCTTAAACTGGTGTTGGGATAACCGGTCTGGATTTGATTATACTTGTCTCTATTTTTTATGTAAAAATTAGCATCTATTCTAGATGCTCATTTGGAATTTAGGTTTTATTTATTTTTTGTTAAAGCAATAATATTATCATATTTGTGTCTATATTTGTTTAAATAGTAACTAATTCTCATCTCCAGCACATATAAGAGAAAAAGAAACAATACAACAAAAAATACAAGAAGTTAAATCAAAATCTATGAATTAAGAGAATCTATATTATGACATCAAATCTATTTCTAAAATCAAAATTTATGTGAAGAAGTAACATGTATTCACACTAACTTAATCGTGGCGCATAGGGTTTGCTCGAAAAATGTGAGAAATTTTAAAATTAAAACCATGATACAATCAAATAAAACTTTAACTTTTCCTGATACAACAAGAAAGCACTAATTGAAAATGAGAGAACCATTGAAGAATAATTGTATAAAAATATAATGTATAATTTCTTTAAAAAAATAAAAATTATGGGAAAAAGTATATTATATAAAATCTAATTTGAAACAACAAAAAAAAGTTATAAATATAATAATAGAATTCTAAATAACAATTTCATAAATATCAAATATATTATAAAAAAAAGTAAACACTGAAAAAAAGAGGTGTATATAAAAACAATAACACGGATATATATATATATATATATATATATATATATATATATATATATATATATATATATATATATATAAAAATATAAAATATTTAAACAATATATATATATATATATATATATATATATATATATATATATATATATATATATATATATATATTCAAAATCATGACAAATTTAGGCAATGTCTACAAGTAGTTTTATATGCCATTGCATAACAAAGTGAGGTCTTAAAAATTAAACAAATAATAACCTCAAATTTAACCTGTTAAATTAAAATTTTATAATTTTTTGTGATTTTGATTTTGTTGTATATGCTAACAAATACTTCTAGTATTGAGTCTTTAAATGCTAATCATGAATGAAACACGAAGCAAATAGTAATTGTTATTTGTTAAATAGTAAATCTGACACTTCAACTTTTGACTTAGGATTTTCATATATGTATTTTTTTAATCTTTCTATTTCAGAAAAAATTATAGTTTTGACTTGTTCTTTTAGATTTTCATTAATGAAATTATTTATTTCTGTATCTTAAAACATGTTTGGTTTGAAGTTTAACTAAATGAAGGCAATAAATTAAAGTGTATATAAAATTGGAAATTGATTTTTTTTTTAAATATTTAAAACATGAGACCAAAATCCCAAAAGAAGAAAAAGAAAAACAATATCGTGTATAAAAAATATCAACATTGTAATTCATCAACTTTCCTTTTTTGCAATAGTGTAAGTAAACTAAAGTACCGATTAGAGATGTCAAAAAAAATCTGTACCTGTGGGTATTCGCAGATAAAATTTGCAATGGGTAGAAAACGAATATTAAAAATGAATACCCGCTACCTGCAGGTACGGATATTTTTGATACCCGCATGTTAACGGGGTGGGACGGGTATCATAGTATCTGTACTCATGGATACCCGTACCCGTTAAACTTTAATTCACAAAAATATCCTCATATATATATATATATATATATATATATATATATATATATATATATATATATTTTTATACTATATATATAGTGTTGCACAAGATGTGGACATTGATGAAGTTAGTAATTTCTTTAATATTTCATTCAAAAATAAACTACAATATAAATTGTTAGTGATTTTTTATTTGTTTGTTTTTCAAGAATCAATCGGAGAAGGTGAACTTGTTGATTCAAACACTAATTATAATTAAATATTTATTTTTGTAAATATCCGTGGGTACCTGTGGATACCCGCAGATATGAAAAACATAGACAGATATCCGCATAATGGATATCCAACGGATATGGGTACGGGGGAGCTACTACCCGTACCCTACCCGCCCCGTTGACATCCCTAGTACTGATACAGTAAAAAAGTTACAAACTACCAACATACACTCCAATCAACTAAGCAACCCAAACGATGTCCCCTGTTATGTTATGTGCCAACAATTCGTATATCTCATGCCAAGTTAACCATATACAAAAAAAAAAAAATAATATATTACCACCACCAACAAAGAGCAATCATATATAAGACCATCACATGCAACCTATGCATGCTGAGTCATGTTTGAATCGGAACAAAGAAATGAATTTGACGTTTAACTCAATTTTATAGAATTAATTTTTAAGATGAGATCTGCACTCACTTATATATTAAAATTGGTTTTGATTTTAGTTGATGATGTATGACTTTCAACAGATTCCATTCCGCCGAAACATATTCACCTTGAGTGTAAGACAAAAATAGATGATATGGTGTGGTCCGATAGCGAACCTAATAGTAGACTCAATAAACAACACATTTCTCAAAGATAAACTTTAACCAGAACTCTGATATTAAGAGGTGAATTTTAAATCTAATTTAATATCACAAAAGTAGCATGTAAGATGAAGTTTGCAAGTGTGATCTTCTTTTCTATTTTCACCATCTTCAGAAAATGCAACTAACATCTGTAAAATTGAAAATGAAAGCCTCAAGTACCACAGATGCTAATTATGTTATATTATGATTGTTGTGGGTTGTTAGAAAAGAAGAGTTTTGCACAATTGCACCAAGGCTCAATTTTTGAATCTCGTGCGATAACAATGTAGGCAAAGGATAATGGTATCTCCTCTTTGATTTCAGTTTTCCCTACCTGTGTCATATCAGATAAAGAAATAATTTGACAGCTCATGGCTTATCCTTTCGGGTTGCTTCTATGATTTTTTTCTTCTTTTTTTTTTTTGAAGTTTTTCTTTGCAGTGAAAACCATAAAGTTTCTTTCATAAAATGCTTTTAGAGTACCTGAATCGCGATTTCTAGAGTAAGATAATCATTTCATTTCACACAAGAAAATGTCAGAAACATTAATAGATCCACTTAAACTATGATGCAAATGAGTAAGAGATTGAAGATATGTTTATTTCAGGTAAAGAACCAAGTTTTCTCACTAGAGAAATGAAATTAGTTTAATCACGCATCTTAATTGTGTTTACTAGCTTATAACAGTTCTATCTAACATCTGTTCTGTTTAACGTTAAAACAAAGGAACGAACACTGTAAATACACATCACATCACATTTTAACAATAGTACCCGCTTGTTGTACCATATATCTACATTTTCATGTCAAATGATTGTGTGAGAGGGCCCGAGGAAGATGAAAGACACATGTCAGCAATTAATTTAGCAAAACTTAGATGTTCTTCGCTGTTATTTTTTCATCACAATTGAAATATAACTTTAATAATCATCATAATCAAAATTTACATTAAAGATATAGTATTAGTAAGGTAAAAGTGATTCTGATGGAAAACCTCATTCTTTAAGGAAATAAATTTAGAATTACATGTCTGAATTAAAGCTAAGAAAGTTCAAACATAAATTAGTACATCAAAACTTGTAACTGTGTACTGAAGTTTAAAAAGAAAAAAGCAATGTTCAAATTTGAATCCAATCATAGTGAGAAGAAAACAAGAATGTCATTCTTATGAACAATGCTAGCTTCATGTATGGATAATGCTGATAATGCAGAACATGTACTTATATAATTTGAAGTCCAAAATGAGATACAATCTGCTGTTGCCTATAATTCTGTCTTCCATTTTAGGACATTCTGCAAACCTTATTTCTGACAATCAATCAAGCTCTAAAACATTATTTAAAACTCTTATATATGGAATGACAACTAAAGAAAATAGTAGGTATTAGTTCTCAAAACCAAGGTTTCCACATACTCAACCGACACTAAATTTAAATTTCACACACGATTCTGACATAATGAAATCCCCACAGTAAGTGTACAGAGAGGCATTGCTCCCTAAGAGGAAGCATGGATAGTAATTAATGGAGGGATGTAGATGGGGCACTCAGGAAGAAGAAGTAGTAACAAAGTGATAAAGTGGCCTGTAGCACCAGCTCATGTGAACAGAAAATGCACGTGGAATGGGAGCAAAGTAAGTCAAATCAAATAATTTCAGTGCACAAAATGGATGGTGATTGCAATTGTGTTAGTGTTTTTTTGTAACCAAGTTCCTGTTCTTCCACTTCTCACTCTACAAACAAAGAATATCACTTGCACCATGAATCTTATCATATCTCAATTTGAACAACTACCTCTTTAGCCTTGAAGACCCTATCTTATCTTATGTTGCACAAGTAGTCATTGCATTTGGATCAACAATAATAACTGTTACATCAACAATTGCACAGATATGATCCATTTCAATTTGCAGCAACAATGACTATAATAACACAAACTACAGATAATATAGATAACAGTCGGAAGTCTCAGATCAACTAGAGATAAAATTAATTTACAATAATATATAAGTGGATACAACGAGTCAACTTTGTAAAATTGAGTTAGACTTAAATTTCACTTCTTACTGTAATATCAAGCAAGGTCACTGTAATATCAAGTAAGGTCATGTGTTAAAACCTCTCATAATGAGATTTGTTTGTTTACTGTAAGATTGAGTTTATAGTTTTGAAAGTGGAAGTTGTTGACTTTCATTTGTGACAATTCATGATTTTTCCTTTTCTACACAGATTTGTTAAATTTGGTTATTTGACATGGCAATTTTTATGGAAATAATTGTCCAGATTTATTGTTGAACTAATCTTCTTGTATAAATATAGTATTTCCACTGCAAAATTAATTTTACAAAATCCACAAGAAGGCTTTTCCATAACACATACTTGGCATGGTCCCTCTCATATCTGGAAAACTGTTGAAGGTTGTGCCAAAATAAACATGCTATTCTTTTCAAACAACCCAGCACGACCCACTTTTGTCTACGATCAGCACACTGAGTATCAGTGCTCTCTGAGCATCTGTCTAAGAAGAACAGACCAGAAAAAAAAGATCACAAACCCCATCGCCAATTATTTTCGGTAAAAGTGTCATGATTACTAAATTTGACAACTTTCTCTTACAATCCTAGGTGTCATTTTTTAAGTAGTTTTTCATTTTTTTTCTTCATTCTCAATATTTAAAAATCACTCAAAAGATGATATCATAGGAAAAAATTGTCAAAATTTAATAGTTAAAATATCATTGTTTTAAAAGTTTTTCTCCGTAGAAAATAGTGTTTCCTGCTCCCTTATAACTTTCTAATTATAGTATGAAAAGGTAAGATTTTAAGAACTACCCTACCTTTTCCTCAACATCTCAACCAAAATAGAATGGCAAAATCATCTGTCTGATACAAATTGTTTGGTTCTTTGATCTTTTTAGTTTATATTTTTGGTTACACTTTCAGTTTATCAGTATAGTATATACTTTCTTATTACAAAATTATCTTTCTTGGTAAAAACCGTTCACCTTCCTTCTCAGAAAGTTTCATGTGCTACAAAATGATAAGATTAAGATCAATAAATAACTGAAACTTGAAAACCAATGAATTTTGCATGAGAAACCGGATTGCGGGAATCAAGTCAAACATGTCACATATATCAAGGCAAAGATTTCAGCAGGGTAAAGAACTGTGAGAGTCATTCTTTTGTCTGCAAATGTATATGTTTTCTTCCATCCCTTATTCAATGTATAGCCCATAAAACAGATATTTTATTCTAACAATTTTCTATCATTTTTTTTACTTATTTATTTTCATTGCATCATTCATTTTATGAGTTATCTTATATATATATATATATATTTTCTCCCAAAACTTCCCTGACTATAGAAACAGTTTTGAGGAAACATATTCCTAAATACGTAAGGGCCAAGTAGGAACAATGAAACTCATTTTCTTAAAGGACTGAATAAGTAACATTTTTGTACGGATAAGTACCTCCTCATTCTATGCAAAAGTAAAAGCCTTGGACAAGGTTTTTGTATCTGAAACAAGTCCAAATTTATAAAAAAAATAAATTGACAAAGACACCAACGTTCTACAGTGAAAGTGTCTGAGTAGATCTAAATACACTAAAGAAAATAAACAGATGTGGGTATCACATTCTCTCGAGACACATGTTTGTGGCTTCTCATGTTTATTTATCTGTGATACACAGCAATAATTATACTAGAATTTATTATTATCACTTATATATTGTAAAATAAAAAGGAATATAAAAATATGGATATTGAAGAGAAATAAGTGGTTTTGCACTTCACCCAAGAAACTTTTTCCCATCCCTCATTCATATCTTATCTTTTCCTACCCAAGTTGTAGGGTCTGAATGTTAAGAACTTCGAAAGGTCACTCCATCAACCACCGGCCTTTAAGAATTACAGAGAAAGACACTATCCTTACATCTTGGGATACATATTAATTAAATTAGAATATTGAATTTACTGTCAAGTGGCTTTTATGACCAAACCTTTAATGTTCATAATATAGGTTACTTTTAAACTCTATTTATAATGTTGCAGACTTGTTTACTATTTATACTGTTTTTTCTCTGTCTCTCTTAATCATGTCATATATTTTATCATATATTTCATTCTCTTCTGTATAACTTCTATAAAAAGGTTATGTAAATATGATTCCTCATATTTTAACTGCTGGTATATACTTGACATTTTGGCCTGATTCTAATAGTTCAAGAGCCAATGTAATTGTAAGTACAACTATTCGGACAATACTTATTGTACCATCAAGATTACATAAAACCTAGATTTTTCAATACGTTTACCTGGTTAAAAATCACCTTTTTAACTTAAAATTCAAAACATTCTATAATTAAATTTACTGCTATAAATCAAACACCTGTTAACAGATAATAATACCCTCCGTGTATATAATGTGACATATATATCTATCTAGGGAGAGTTAAAATAAATTTATTTTGACTGTATTTTAACTGAAATTAATTTACTATTTTCTAAATAACCACTCTGTCATTGCATGCTGGTATAATTTGGTAAGTGCAATGGAATTTGGATTTTTTATTAGATTTTGATGTACTGTTTATCTGTTATACATTCAAAATACATCGATGAAAAATAATTTTAAAATTTTAAAATATATTAAAAATATCTTTAAAATACCAAAATTAAATATTTTTAATGCTAAGCATAACTGGGTACAATACTACAAAGAAGCTGCTATAACAAGTAAAGTCAGCTAAGTATCTGTGACACGCTTTAGAATAATATATATTAGATTTTGATGTATCCAAGTATCTGACACACTTATTGGATATTGATGTTTCCGCCATAATTGTATAGGCAAAAGCATCGATGTATCATGTCAACCATTTACTGTATCTTTGGTTTTTTAGCTTAAGTAAAACCTAGCTAGTCGAATGTAACACAAATCCTAAATAAAATGTTTCTCATTGTTAAGAGTCGTGTGTTCAAGAGCAAGTTACTTGATGCAGTGCTTATTCTTCCATTTAATGAATTAATTTTTCAGATTGGAGTCTTCCTGCCATGCTTGAATTAATTTAGAAAGACCATTTTAAAATGAAAGTTGCATGTCACACTGAAAACAAAAATCTAAAAGAATAGTAGGTAAGAAAAACGAGTTTTATATCAGACAAGGAGAAAAAAAAAAGTATCTGACTTAGAAAAGCAAAATCACTCCCATAATGTTCTGGAGCATTTGTACTTCCCATGCCGCAATTATATAAACCTTTTCATGTTCCCAGTACTCCACGTACTTTCTTTCTCTCTCTCTCTCTCACACACACATTTAGAAGGTTCAAGAGAAGAATAATAATGAAGGGAAAGTTTCTGAGAGGGTGTCTTAACAAGTGGAAGAAAGTGGGGAGTCGAGTGATCCAGTGTGGTGCCTACGGTTACTGCTGCGAATGGGAAGTGTGGCCATCGATGCAGAACGAAGGAGAATCTGATATTCCCAACGATGTGCCAAAGGGTCATTTGGTTGTGTACGTGGGAGAACAGCACAAGAGATATGTGATCAAGATCACGTTGCTCCATCATCCTCTCTTCAAGACCTTGCTGGATCAGGCTCAGGATGAGTACGATTTCATTGCTGACTCAAAGCTCTATATTCCTTGCACTGAGCATCTTTTCCTCACTGTTCTTCGCTGCGCAACCTCTCCGCATAACCAACGACTCTCTCTCTGTGTCTGAGTCATCATTTACCTCTAACAACTACCAGGATATATGTATGTAGCCATAATATTATGTTGTAGATCCAGGTTCTTGTTTGATCTGTGTTTTTTCTCTCATCAGGGAACATGCAGAGTTAATCGGCGCATTGAGTAAATTAAGGGAAGTTCATTAGTTTTCAATATAAGTTAATTACTTGATCCTTGGATTATTTAAGGATGATGAGGATCTCTTGATACCACTAAGAAAATGAACCGCAAATACGCATAATACTCCGAAGGTTAAGAATCAAGTTTATATATTATGAAATTGTTTGATCTCGACGTGGTATCTTTACATACTCATTAATAAATATGAAATTGTTTGATCTCGACGTGGTATCTTTAGCATACTCATTAATAAATGATTTGGTAACGGATAACAATATAGGTCCAACAAATAATAAATCTTATTAAAACACATTTTAACTCATAACTTTTATTAAGAAATGAGTTTTAAACCTAAATCAATCTTCCAAAATTATATAAAATGAGATTTGTATTTATTTATATATTATAAAATTGTATTATCACGGATAAAAAAACTTAAAGTTTTACGGTATTTTATACACACATGTGCAGACAAACACACATTTTAAGGTACTTACGATTATAAATATATGAAGAAAAGTTAAAAGTTTGTGGAGACATGTGTGCCCACCAAAGTCCAAGGTAGATCTGATTATGTACATTATGAACAGCATTTATATTTTGATAAGGATGTATTTGGAAACTGTTTTAATAATATAAGTTTCTCACGTTGCCATATACAAGAAAATATAGAGAGGAGATTTTAAGTTCTACATGAAAGTAGAAATGATAAAGTAGTCTCTTTATACTATTTTCTTTAGAAGTCAGAGTTATATTTCGATTTAATCTTTAAAAACTGTATAAAAAAATTAAAGGAGGAAAATTAAGGTCTAACTTTTGGGAAGTTCAATTATTGAGAGTTAGCTCTGGTGATCCCTGTGACACCATGTCATACTGAGTTGATGGACACAAGTTTTGTCTTCTCATCCAACACATTCTGTCCTTCTGCAAATGATAGCTCCCAAACAGTTTGTAGCAGAAGCATTGGGCCTAACCTAAAGATATTTGCAGAGGTTGACCTAGATTTTCCGTCTTCATCTGTTGGAGCCATCAAAATCATTGTCAAGGAAAATGTTTCTATTTTTCATATCCAAATCACTTCAAACACTTGCTTTCGAGTAACTATGTGGTGTTTAGGTTAAAGTTTAGAAAATAAATTTAAATGAATTTCACTGTGCAACTTAAGTTTCAAAGAAACTCTGATGTAACTTTCATCTGAAATTTGGTTAAAAATAAAAAAAATATTTTTTAACAATTAAATTTTAACAACTTTTAATTCTTTAAAATAATATTTTTTACGATAGTTTCTCATTTTTTTTCTTTTTTTATTTTTTTATATTTCAAAAATAATTTAAAAGATGTCACTTAATTTGTTAATTTTTAATAGTCAAAATATCATTTTTCTTGTTTTTAATAAATTTCAAATGAAAGTTACTTCATAATTATTTTGGAAAATTTAAGTTCCGCAATGAAATGTATTTAAATTTATTTTTCTAAACTTAAATTTATTTTTCTAAACTTAAAAGGAAAAGAAAATATATAACTTCGAATTATCCTTTTATACTTATAATTATATTATGTATTCAATTTTTATTATATTAGTGACTATAATTATATATATAAATTTTAAATACGTTATTTTGGTTTTAAAAAGCTATTAGTTAAAATCCGTCAAAAGAAAACCTCCATATATTTCAACTTTCACTACTCATGGGATGGTGAAATTTAATATCCTTCTCCATACTATACACCAGTTTGCATCCCTCTCTCTCTTTATCCTCTTTTTTTCGTCGAAAAATACATTTCAAGATATATAACCCATAATGTATTTTTTATTTTGTATTTTCAATTAATTTGAAATAAAAATTAAATAAAAAATGTATTATGGATTTCACAATTAAAATGAATGGAAATATTTAGTTATTTTTAAACTCACAATAATACAAAATTAATATATATATATATATAGGTTGTAAGATTGGACGGGTTAACGAGTACTTTGATCAATATGGATTATGATGATTTATGAAAGATATATTTGTATACATGTTCAAATGTTTAGTGAGCTTCATGCTTTTTTTATAGTAGATTGTTGACTAACCACATGGTCTATTTCACTCTTATTTTTATATATATGACAGAACAATAATTTTAAATTTAAAAATATTAAGATTTTAAAATATAATTAAGTAAAAAATAATAACATAAAATGTGTATTAAAACAAGGAATTGCTAATACACATTGTTATACATATTTAACTCCTATTATATACTATTTTTATTCTAACATATCTCTTTTATCTTTTAAAAACTAACACATGTCAATATATTATTATAAAATATATCAAATTAAGTCTCAAGATTGAAAAAAAAAATGATATAAAAATGAGATCGCATACCTTTCACAAGTTAACAATCATTAATATAAAACTTGATTTCTTAAAATTTATTAAAACGATATCATTCACTTAAAAAAAATATGTTTATATATATCATTGGTTGTCCGGATCTATGGATCTCATGCCTTGATTTCAAAAGGCAAAGATGTAATGCATCCAACTTTTTGTTTTTTGTTTTTGTCTTGAGCGCATTTATGAATGAATATCATGTATGGATGAAATGTGTAAATTTTAAGAGTGCTTTATTTATAAGTAAAAAGTGTTTACCAATAGCTTTCACTCCCCTAAAATCCAAGGAGATATTTAAGTTATACAAGCAACAACTAAGACTCTGTAACCACCCAGTGACCGAGCAAAATTACAAATATTATGTAAACAAGATAGCTTAAATACACAATGAAAAAACAATGTCTAATGTCTCCAACATTAAACAATCTCTTTGCTTGGTATGATCCAGATCTTCCAGTTGACAAGCACTTTGGATGTGAGGGTCTGGACTCCAATATAAAAGGAAACCTTCCGATAAAGAAGGGTTATGTTCAGGAGCTAAAATTTTAGCCAAAAATCTGATTGAAACCTTTATATAAGGATTGGTTCAAAGTCAGTAAACCACGACCGTTAACGCCATTCAATATCACCCAAATTTGCTTAGGAGAACCATTTTCAAGTTCAAAAACGTAGAAAAACATGTTAGAGGTCAAAGTTATATCGAAGTGGATAAACAAGATATGTGACTCCCTCACAAAGGCCCAACTATTAGATGAAATTAGATTGGGGAATGAGTTTTTCAAAAACAATGACAAATAAAAGTGCTTATAGGTTCATCAAGGTCACAGGTACCGACTATGACATCTTTCTTATCACTCTTTCATATAGCCTAGCGACGTCTGAAAGCTTTAATTTGTTTTAGCGAGTATAGGGTAGTGTATTCTGTCTTCAGGTTCATGCTTGCCCAAGGATAATAAAGGTCATAAGACATTGCCATGATGGAAGGTCGATTTGTTATAAGTTAGTCAGATGGTTAGTTAGGAGTTTTAAAAGTTCGTAAGTGTTTAAAACTCCAAAAATCTAAAAACCCAGAAAGGGGGAAAGAGGGAAAAAGGAATTAAATAATAGCATATAAACAAATAAAGGTATACGAGATCATCAGAAATAAACAAGTTCATGTAAACTAGGAATAACACCCAAAAACAAACACCAAACACACATTAAACCTAAAACTAAACAAAAAATTAAAACCCTAGAAAGATTATAGGGAGAAATATGTAGATAACAATCAGAACGAGTATATTGCAAACATTTAAATGGTAGAAATTTATGCTATTTTACCAAGACATGTATGCAGGGAATCGTAGGTGTAGAGGAAAGACGCATATGCACTCATCCAAGAACAAACACTTAAAGAACATGCAAATATGGCCAAATGCAAATAAATATAGAATAGAAACACATATGGAGAAAGAAATGGCAACGAAAAAATGGCAAGAAAAAAGATAAAGGAGCAAAACATCAGGGACTTGTTCAGAGGAAAACGCAAAGTTTGAAGGTGAAGTAGTTTATAAGTAAACATATAAGTAAAAACGTTTTGAAGAGTGTGAAAAAAGAGGGAATAGTAATAATTACTTCTCAAAGTTGAATCTTAACTGTCAAAAAACACAAAAATGCAAGGCACGTGCACTGAAGCTATAAGTTAGGAAAAGTTGTCATAATGAGCCTAGGAGAATGTTTTGCAAAAGATTGGAATGCCAACAAACTCAAGGTTGAAGGGTTATGTACCATCTAAGTATTAGTCAATTTTAACATGATCATTCAAATTTCAGAAAGTCAAGTTAGCATTTGGACGCATCTGCACCGAGCAGGGAGGTCGATCAGCATGAAAGTCTTAACCTAACAATTGTTTCACTATGTATTTAAATTACCTTATTTACACAACACGTTTAATTTTGCTCGGTTACTGGTGGTTCCGAGTCTTGATTGTTGCTCGTATAACTAAAATATCTCCCTAGATTTTAAGGAAATGAAAAGTGATTTGTAAACAATTTTTACTTATAAACAATGCAGTAACTCCTCTCATCAGACGACAAACCTATTTTGGTCTTATTGTGACTAACTTTGAGTTAAGAGAGTTCTTCTTATGGTCTACAGCTTTTACATACCAAGATATAATAAACAAATAAAAGTAACCATGTAATTGGTCTCTCATTTCGTTCAAGTTTTTAATGCAATGAAAAGAAAGCAAGGTTCATTTTGGAAAACAAATTTTTATGCTTTTCCCTCTCTCCATTTTTTCTTCAATGTACATTTCAAAATTATCTCCTCTATAGTTTTCTTGCAGTAATACTAAGAAATCCTCTGGTCTTTAGGGAAATCACCCTCAAAAAGACAGTTTATTTAGTAAATCATCGAAACTCAAGTATTTTCACTTTTATTTTGCATTTCGTTGTTCCCAAGGACAATACTGTCCAACAATTTTACATATGCTCTGTTAAAAGAACCGGAAAATCCTATCAGTCACAAACAACCAGGAGGAAGAGTACAATTCATTAATTTGCAATCTAGTTGCTTTTACAAATAGTTTATATCACAATTCATCTTCAGGTAAATCCCATTTCCTCTAACAAAACATTTATACATAAAAAATCGCATTCCACGATGCTAGTCAAAGGGAAAGGGTTGTAAATTCAGGAAGACAAATGACTATAAAGTAAAGATACAAAACACCAGACAGAAAACACCAACTGTTTACTCTAACTATCAAATATCAGACTAGCAGAAGTACACACAAAACTCTCCAAAAAATAATTAAAAACTTGGAATGCCCCTTGATGTAGCCCTAGTTTTGTTATCATCAGCCAAAATTTTCCTCTCATTCAAACTTAGTCGAGTAACTCCATGATGCAAAACAAGTTTTATGAACTTTCTACAAGATGATTATATACATACAGCAAATGTGAAGGCTTGTAATGAAAAGGATTTGATAATCATACAGAACAAAAAGTTTTAGCATGAACAGCCTTCCTGGCGAATTTCTAAAAGGGGGACACAATGCAGAACTCAAACTAATAATTGTCCCTATTCTATGTAGCAGATTAAAGTGCTTTTCATTGTTTGTAGATTATGTCCAAGTCATGCCACCAAATCTCCCTAATAGATGGAGCATCACTCCAAACAAACAGAAGGCTATGCAGTTACTTTTGTCATCACAACATAAGCCCAAGTTGCATGGAGAAAAATCATTACCATTCTTCATTATACCCCAAACCCTGTAATCTGTGACTATCATCACCAACACATATTTGAGTGAACTAATTCAACAATTCCATGAATAATATACATAAGAACTACCCTCATTCAGAATATACACGAGAAGTAATCAGCCTTTTGGTGAAGTACACATTCGACACATCGCTGGTGACAAAACTAGAGAATGGCGGCAACAGCGACGGTAAAAGTGGGAGACACAAAGAACCTTTGAAACATTGCTGCTGCTACTTGTGCATCACAATAAGAAAAAAGAAAGAAAAAACCACGTTCATCCATCCTAGTTCAACCACCCCCAAACATCATCTTAGACCTTCAACCAAGCCCTCTAATTCCCTCTGTCCAAATCTCCTACCATGAAGATCAGCGTCCCTACACCTTGCCGCAAAGTAAAACAAAAGCCAAGTAACCATGAAGTAAACCTCCATGGTGGACTGAAACATCTTGGCGAAGGACCTCCCGCAAACCCGGCCTAAACCCCACCTGACAAAGGACCCACAAAGTATAGCCTCCAAGCACTTAACCTGAATAGCCTGGTTGAACATAGTAGATATCAAATAGCACCCTTCCTTCACAATCTCCCTCCCACTCTTCCTTGAGTCCACAATGGCAACCCAAGCATCCACAGAGAATATAAAAGCAACAAAAGTATCCACCAGAAACCAAGTAAACAAGAACCCAGAAATCTCTCTCTCAAATCCCCTAACCCAAGGAGACATAACAGAGAAGGGCATCAATTTCAACCTCACAAAGAGCTTGAAAAACGAGTACTGATCCTCAATTTCTCCGAAGTACCACAACCCCAGAAGCTGAGTCAACGCGTCCCTCACAGCCCAACGCATCAGAATAAACCCCGAAAGCCTCTTCAGACCTAACCTCGAACCATCCCAAACCAAAACCGTAACGGAGCTAAACCTCCCCAACAGATCATTCACAACGGAAACGAACACAACACCCAACACCCACGAATACGTCACGAGAAAAACGAGAATCACCCATCCGTAGGCGGCGGAGAGGAAACTCACCAGAAAAAACAGCGCCGCCGCGTCCCGACGACCCACCTCGATCCCCTTCACGAAAAATTGCAAATCCACGCCCTCCTTCCTCTCCGCGTTCTCGTTTCGCTTCTCCTCCTCGCTATCGTCGTCGCGAGGCGTTCGCGACGACGGGGAGGACAATCCTTGGGTATTGAAGGTGGTTCCAGAGCGGATGACTTGAGAAACCCTAACTCCGTCGTCGGCGAGGAGATCGGAGAAGGCTGAGGTGGGGGAAAAGGGGAAGAGGGTGAGAAGAGTGGCGTTGGCGGGGGATTTGGGGATGGAGCCGAAGAGGGAGCGGTCGTCGTCGTCGTCGCCGGAGAAGAAGTCATCGTCTAGGGTTCCGACGCGGGTGAGGTGGAGGAAGGGGCGGCGTCGGTGGCGGAGGGCGTGGTTGGCAGCTGTGGATGGGAGGTCGTGGCCGTGGTCGTGATGGTGGGCGTTGCCGGCGAGGTCGAGCCGGGAGAGGAGGGCCCGGAGGGAAGGGTCGCGGTCGATGAAGGAGGTGACATGGGCGGTGCCTGTCTCGACAAGGGTTCGGAAGGAGAGGGTTAGCAAAGAGAGGAAAAGGAATGTGATGAAATTGGATGAGAACGATGACAGAGATTCCTTCAATAGGTGCGATGTGGAACGAAGGTGATGCAGCCGTGGGTGGTGGTCGCTCATGGCGATTCAAAGAATGCCTCCGATTTGTTTCGTTCGTTACGTTCTGATTTCCTTTCTTTTCTTGCGATTTTCTTTCAACAAAGGTAAGAGAAGGTGGTTGTCGCTGGCTGGCTATGACTCTGGGAGTTTTCCTCACGCGCTTCGGTAGGGCCGTGCATTGAACGCTCTAGGTGACAATACGAGAGGAGACTCTGAGGTGAGATGAGAAGATGAGAATGAAAAGATGAGTCGTCTCGTCGGGGATCTTGATTTGGGCTTCCACTTCAGAAACCTTTACTTTACCACGATAAAACAAAACCGTTAAAATGAAACTACCGCTTTTGCAAATCACTCTTTATTCATGTCTTCAATTATTTAAGTTATACAAAAAAAAAAAAGTTTAAGTAAATTTCAAGTTAACAATAAATTTTATATTTTTATTTATTCAGTATTTAAAAAATTTAAATTTATAAATTAACGTGGTCATTATTTTGTTTTTCACTTTACTTAATTGTTATTACTTATTATTTTGTCAACTTAAGGTTAACATAATATATAAGTTTTATTATTCAGTAAACAAAATTAAGTTGTTTGATATTAAATAGCAAGATATTAATTATATTACTCAATTAAAAAGATTAAAGGATAAAAATTCAATTAAAAAAATATAAATGTTGTAGTAACTAAATAAATTTAATAGAAAAAATTATAGTGATGCTTAACATAATCTAATTTGGAATATTTAAAACAAATTAATAGAAACTCAATTAAAAACATTTACGTTCATAATAAATTTGAAATTTAATTAAATTTAAAAGAAAATCATAAATTGATCAATTTGATTACAAAAGTAAAATTATCGTTGAGGTTGATTTAATTTTTATTTTTTTAATTTTGTTTTAAATATTCAATTAGGTTTCCTAAATTTTTTTTCAATTAAGTCATCTTATTTTAAAAGTTGATTCGATTAGTATATACATATGGCGTATACAGAATTTGTGATCAAAACCAAATAAAAGTGATCGTATAACAGACATACATGTTCAACTACACCACTTATATCACAATTAACATTCACATCAACTAGTACTTAAAGATCACCAACTTTTTCATCTATTCCCCTATCACTCAAACCCTGACCTTCATACTTAGTCCAACTCTCCACCTAAAACTCAAACACAATCCAAATCTCCACCTCAAACTCCATCTATTTGGGTTACACAACCATGTACTTCTTTCCCACACAATATTACTGACAAATGGCATAAAAAATGACACAATCCACAACATTTTTTACCTAGAAACAAGTCGCAACAGTAAACTAGTGAAAAAAACCCAAAATGAAACCCACGTTCGCATAATAATAATTTAAACTCACCTTTGATACTGAACGCCTTTGAGACTCCGAGGAAAAACACTCTAATTCACAAAATCGATACATTAATTCTTCTCGCATAATGTTTTAGTTCAAATCTATCACGAATTTTTTCTCCCATCTCTCTCAAGTTAAACACTTTTTCATTCTCAATTTTTACCATAATAATTATAAAGAAAAAGTCCACATTAGAAACAAATAACATCACCACATTGCACACACTTACCAACTATCCATCCGTTGTTAACGATATTAATGTTGTTAATAATTGGGACCAAATTGGATTAAATTTTAAAAAATAGAACTTAATTAAAAAAATAATAGAAGACTTAATTAATAATTGAACTAGGACCAAAAAATTATTTTAATCATTTATTTATATTGTTTTTCCTATTATACTTGCATCTAAAATTTAATTGTTTTTCTTTTATGATGTGCATGTGGATGAAGATTTTGACAACTTGCAATTACATGAATATTATTTTAAGAACAAAGGTAAATGTTGTATTATTTATTCAATAATCATAATAAATACATTTAAATTTCCTTTAATTAATAAAAATATCTATATATAAATATTATTGTATTTTTTAAATAAATTTAAGATCCATTTACAGAAAGAGTGGGTATTTTAGACTAGTATATTATTAGCGCATATTTTTTTTTTATAAAATTGAAAGTAATTTATTTAAATGGAATACACTAATATCGTTAGAATTGATTTAAAAATAATTTCAGAAATATTTAATAAAATTATAAATTTAAATTTAAATAAAAATATAATATTTATAAAAAAATAAATTTGATCTCAATTTAGACAGAAATAACAGTGTTACATTTAAAAGAAAAATAAAATAAAATTAAATTAAAAAATAAATATAAGAATCAAATTGATTACAAGATAATAATATCTAATTGAATCAATTTTTTTAAAAAAAACAATTAAAAGAAAAAAAATAAAGGAACATACTTAATTCAATTCAACAAAAATTTTAAAAATTGGAAGCAAAACACTAATTTGGCAAAAAAAAAAAAAACTACCATGGAAATGACTTGTGTTGTTTGAAATAAAAAATGTATTATTTGAAGGTTGATTTAGATTTCGAATTGAATTGAACAGTGAATACCCATGAAAGTAATAGTCATAAAATATCAACCCAAGCTCTGTAATGTCTTTGCTAAACAAAATAAATTTGTTTCTGATAGCTCTAATTAGGCTATTTTGGTTGGAGTAATGTGGTGATTATTTGAACGACCCTTTTACGTACAGAAGTAACGACAAAGCATTGGTCGGTAGCAAAAGAAAAGGAGCACGAATTACGGAAAGTGAGTATAAATGTATGATAAATAGTTTAGGAAAAGTGATAGCAAAACAGTGTTGATAGCTTACACTTTATTATTGATTAAAAAGTATTAAAACTACGGAATTTTAAACATCACTAAATAAAATGTACGATAATATTTTACTAAACTTAATGAGGAAAAGTATGTTGGATGACGATGTTGTAGCGATCCAGCTGCACAAAGCTGTCCTTGTTCCAAACAAGCCGTAGAACCAATCAATTGGTAATATGATCTAAGCAACGGGATAATCACCTGTTACACGATAATGAAATACTTCGTGACCTTTTTGTCTCCTTCTTGTCCGATAAATTATGTTCATATAAAAAGCATGACATTGCACACAATTTTGAAATAAAATTATTGAAAGAACTAATAAACCAGATAAACAAACTCATCAAATTCAATGTTCATATTAAAAAAATTCAGTGCAGCATACTTTCAAATATCTAAAAATGCAATGTGAAAAAGTGTTGTTTTGTTGTTTTTCTCATAAATTAGATAATATTTTTAAAAAAAACACAATTTTTGTAAAGTTAATCAATCGACTTTAAGTAATTGATACTTCCTAAAAAAAGTTCCACTAGAGGTATTCTGTTTCTAAGGATGGTAATATTGTTGAATATAACTAGTCTCTTAAAAATTATAGTCATATCAGTCAGTAATATGCAATTTGAAGTTGTGTCTTGTAATTTGGAAAATCATAGATGACGAATAACAAGAGGATAAAAAAAAAAGATAATTATGTTCCCTAATGACACATTTAACTATGATGGTGCAGGTCTAGTTGCAGCTTAGACAAATATTTTTCAAGTCTCTCATTTGTAAAATGAGATGAAAATTCAATCACCTACTAATAAAATGCAAGTTTGAGTAGAAAATTTCTTATCACTCATTTGTAAAATGTAAATGAGTTGAATATTAGATCTTTTATTTACAAAACACGTGTCATGAGAAATTTGAAGACTCGCTTATAAAACGTATGTATTCTAATTAATTTTTCTAAAATGCTTGTAAAGCTAAAATAAATCTCCTAAAAGGCGATTGGTTGAGCCTTAGACAACATAAGGTATTTACTTTTAAAGTTTTTATGGCATATTTTATTGTGTATTTTAAACTACTTCGAGGAAAACGCTGCATACAATGAATCATTTTGAGATAGGGAACATTTTAATACTTTGGACACTTCATATTTTGGAACATTAGGAAAATGTGATGGATCGCCATGTATTATAGCAGCTTCTTTGGGTCCAATGTTGATTGGGCTCATAATAGGAGTGTTTCATTTAAATTAGAACTTTTTCTAACCTTAGGCTCCAAAGAGCTAAAGGCTAGGGGTTGTGGTGATAGACCCAAACCAATCGGCCCAATACTGGTTATGCTATTAGGTTAGGCATTTCCTAACCTTACGCACAAAAAAGTTAAAAGTTGAAAGACTATGTTGTGACAGGCCCCAACTAGTTAGTTCAATACCGATTGAACACTTTATAGGAAAGAAGATTAAGTGCTACCTAGGATACCACATGATGATAGTTGAGGAAATTAAAGTGTCAAGTCGGATAACAGATAATAGGAGGTAGAGGAGTGCAATAAAAAGGCATTAAAATGAGTGAATAAAAGGCATTAAACTTGTGCACTAGAGAAGCATTAAGGGAGCAAAGAAGTCGAGGAGACATAAAAAGTAGAATAAACAGGAGCACATGAGAAGAGAGACAGGGGATCATATATAGGGATGGCAACTAAGTGGGTTTATGGGTTTCCCTATCTCATATGCAACCCCATAGAAAAAATTCATCCTCATACTTATACCCACACCTAAAAATAATGAATATAAAACTTTTATCTCATCCACATCCCCACCGAATAATGAGTATATTATCGTATCCATTTTTTTAGTGTTTCAATATTAATTAATTTTTATAAAATAAAAAAAATAGTAAATAAAACATAATATTATCAAATATTTAATATTAAGAGGGAGTTGTTTATTTGGTATCAATTATTTAGAAAGAAATCATAAGTGTATACTTCTTAAGTTAGAATACCAAATAAAATTTTATCAAAACTAAAACATTTATTAAATTTGCAAACATTAATAGAATCTATTTGATAAAATTTTAAAATATTTTTAAAAAATATAAAAATTAAATAAATATTCAAATTAAAATATATTTTAAATGTCAGTTTATTTCAATTTTTTAAATTCTAATAAATATTTTTTTATACACTAATAGAAGTTATAATATACCACTTGATTAAAATTACACAAAGAATAAATATTAAAATAATAATAATAATAATAAAATTTTAAAATAGATATTGTATATTTTGAACTTCAATATATGTTGGATGCTAATAAAAAAAAATTCATGGCAATTATATTACATTTTTATATTATAATAAATAAAATTTATTTGTACAATTATAATAACAAAATTATAGTATGATTGATAATAAATTAGAAAATAAAAAATAAGTACATAAAATATATCAAAATAGTATTCTACATGATAAAAATAAATAACAAATAAAAATATAAAAAAATTATCAAATATGTATCTTTAAAACAATTTGAGAGACTATTGAATGAAATTGCACAACACAAAACAAATGTATAATTAAGAGTATGATAAAATGAAAAATTTCTTAGAGATTTAATAAAACCTTTTCAAATATCAAGTCAATGGTTGAAATATAACAAAAAATTGTTTTAGCAAAACAAAAAGAGTTATTCAAATGAAACAAAAATTAATAACAATAGAATAAGAAGATAAATGAAAGATTTACGTTATTAAACACTTAAATTAAAAGGGTTAAATATCATCGTGTGAAAGAAAAATATATAATAAATAAAAATATTCAAATATGAAACATAAAAAATATTTAATTAACATACACTATATGAACATAATTTCATAATTACATAAAGATTATGATAAGATAAAAAATATATTGAAAATACAAATGACAAACCAAAAAAAAACAAATAAAAAAAAAAAAATATATATATATATATATATATATATATATATATATATATATAATGTTACATAATTAAATGTAAATATTTTAATAATTTAAATGGGATAAAAATATGGTAGAAACAAATATTATGACAGGTACATGGACGAATATATACATGTCATACCTAATTAAAAAGTTAGAAATTTTTTATACTCATACCCAATCAATACGAGAATTCTTCATTAAAACAGGACGAGTTTAAACAATACCCATAAATATCTAATCATGCTCAAACTGATCGAATTTTTACCTTCGGCTAGAACAAATATCTAATTAAAAAAAGACTTTGTAAGAAACTTGGCAAAAATAAGATTACCATATAAAAAGTTCAATTCTCCGGTGAAACTTTTCCTCGTTTACCCTAGTAGTTCGGGATGAAAAATAAAAAATCAGTTAACAGCAACTATCACAATACAACAAAATGTTTCCTGATGACAATCAAAAGTTCATAAAGGCAACAACACAACCGGGAGAAACCACTCAATGGAAATCAGGCTTCTCTGGATAAGTGCAGCCAGATCTTTGGATGATAACGTTTGCTGCATAAGAGCCAGCTCTCACACATTCTTCAATGGGCTTCTCCTGAACCAATTGTGAAAGAAATCCTCCAACAAATGCATCTCCTACAGAGAAAAAATAAAAGGGATGAAACTAAATCCACATCTTGTTTGGCACCTACCAATGAAACATATCCGTGCCTTAAAAATCATAAATAATGTTATGATCTTTCCATGTTGGTAGCAATGTTGTATGAGAATAATATACAATGCATTTAGGAGAAATGCAGAGAGGAATTATGTATTCGTATAGAGCATATCACAATTGAAGACAACAGAAACATGTGAAAATAGGCTTGCTACACAAAGCCTAAGGCCGGTTTAGCATTTTTCTAAAACATACTCTAGTCTAAAGTCTATTTGGTAAAGAACTCTTTTAAACAGAGGTAAACAACACCCCTGTAAATAGGATATTAAACTTAAACTTACATGTTTATTAAAAAGATTAAGCCTTTAAATAGAACAATAAGAACATATTCTCAAAATACTTAAAAATTTAATATTATAATACTTATAACAGATGCCATAATAATGATATTATTTTAAATAATTATAACAAATGGAGCCTTTCTTCAATATATGGAGTCAAACAATGTTATGTTTTTCATTATGAACTAAATAATCAGAAAATTAATTCCCCATTCGATCTAAGTCATTCCTAACCTAATGATTATGCACCTCTAACTATGGGGCTATTCTTCAACTAATCCACTCTGCCCTGATCATGTATCCGCCTATCACAATGAAAGACCATTACGAGATTTATTTACATAAATAAATACGTAACATAACCGCATTTGAACTCCTAAAAGCAGTAGCACAGTACCTGCTCCGTTTGTGTCAACTAGTTTCTCTTTAGGCAAAAGTTCCACGGGAAACATTTTCACCTGCCCATCCTGAGCAACACATACAGGATCCGCACCCTGTGTGATAACTGTTATCCTTCTATGCTTTCCTGATATCTTTGGCCACTGCGAAATCTTTAGAGCTATCTCCTCGACATTTTCAGTCTAGAAAAAAAAAAGACCAATAAATGTAATGGTTTAACATTCTACGTCCAAAACCACAACTTCTCTAAAGATCTGATATACAAGGGTTACCTCCCAGCCTTGAATTTTAGAAAATATTTTTGCTTCAATCTCATTTCCAAAAACAAAATCTGTATACCTGAATCACATAATGGACATCCTTAAGAACAAATATGTAAAATTTCAATCATTTTAATTTATCCGAGATGAATCCTTACGGTAGAGCTTTCTCCAGTCTCTCCCTGAATAACTCACAGATGAAAGGGGCCGAAAGGTTCATCGAGAAGATCTGCATACATAAATAAAATTAAGAATCGGAAACCTCCTTCAAAAGAAAAAAACAAAATTTTCAATCATATTTCACCTTGTTATTTGCAGCAGCATGCTCAGCAACTAACAGGATAGAATCTGGTGATACAGTGAGGAAAAAGCCAGCAATATAAATATATTTGGCCTTTTCTACTGTGTGAGGGAAATTTGCACAGCAAAATATGTCAGTCAACCGAAGTTTGAATTACTCAGGCATGAAGAACTTAAAGAAGAAAAAAAAAGTGCCTGCATAGACCAACAACAAAGTACCTAGTGCCCAATTTTCTGGTTTCTTCAAATGCTCAGACCTGTAGCAATTTGCAGCTGCTAAGTTTGCAACAAGCGACCTGTATTCAGAGGCGATCAAAATGTAAGGCTTCCAAAAATTTGCAATCAAGTAGAAGTCAGGCCGAAGGATATACTTTATTTATAAACGGCATAAAATAATTTCAATTATAAAAAACACTGAAGCAAAAGGTACAGAAAATTTTGATTGTCTGACCTTTCGCCACCAATTATACAAACAGCACAAGTTCCAGTAGGTGTGGATTCATCTTCATGATAGTGAACCTGGTGAATGAAAAATAAGATAATTGTTAAGCCAGTACAGAGAAGCACATGCCAGTGAAAGGAGAAAATGAGTGATTAAACCTACATTTACACCAGCAAGCTTTGAGCTCTTCTTCATCTCTTCCCCAAACTTATCCTTTCCAATGCCACCCATGAAACTTGTTGCACCAGGAACTTGGAGCATCCACTACAAGAAGAAGTAATGGTAAATTACTTTAACCAAAGCTACTGCACATCCAGATTATTACTAACTAACTATACAAATACATACCTGAGCAACCTTGATTGAATTCTGAGTAGAACCTGCCGGCACAAAAAACAAATTGTAGCAACAGTCATTACCAATTATGTTTTTCCACTGCTAATCGCTTTCTTTCTTTCTTTTATTGAATTCGCTTTTGACATTAAATATTAAGATATTATCCAATATTCCAGATCTAGTGAAATACCTCCAGAAATGTACTCCACGTCATATTTCTCAACCAATTCTTCATATCTGAAATGGAGCATCTTATCAAATGAACTAAAAAGATATCTTTTAACAAGTAATCATAAAAGAATCTGCAATTAAAGATCAGCAGAGAAAGATCCAAAATCTTATTAAAATATGAGGCTGAATACCCCATGCACTATTGCAACAAGTCTTTACTTTACAATCATGCAAAAATACACACACTGATATCAATTACCATGTATCTAAGGGAAGATAAGCCAGATTCTGAGTATTCCTTCAATAGTTGATATAAAACTTTGATCCAGTTCTGTAAACATTTTCTTGCGTTGTATTTCAATTAAAGTTGAAATTTCACCGTAAATCTTTGAATGCAGATCTTTAGCCTGGTTGTTAAAGTAAATCTTTAATTCTAATTTAAAAAAAAAAATAAGAATCACCAAAGCAACTATTGACCATATATCTGTATCTAAGTTTTGTCCAAATAAGAATAAGCCCACGCAAACCAAGAACCGTATCAAACTAGCACGTTTCTGATATCCCAAAGAACACATTCAAAAGTCATACAACATCACGCTCCAAAGTGTAAAGGACTGCAGTGCTTGCAAGGACACAAAATTCGACGTTCCAATGATAAAAAACCTCAGTCACCAAAGCAAATCAACAAACCGCAAAACTCAACCAAGCAAAACGACGGCGTTACAGGACGAACAAGACCAATAATCAACACAACAGAGAAGAAAAACACAGCGCTGCTTAAACAGAGAAATCCTTACATAGGTTTGTGCTTGTCATGCGCAAGAATCGCATTGTTCAAGGTCAGAGAGTACCTGTCATGTCACAGAAAAACAAAAGAAAGAACATTCAGAAGCAAACCACACGACTTACGACGTCGTTTCACCATCCAAGAAACGAGGTTAATCGTTATCTCAGGAAATTAAAAACAACGACGGTGAAACGAGGTTAATCGTTAAATAACGGCATGCAAAAGAGAAAGGTGGCGAGAGTATATACTTTTTCAAGAACTCAGGGTCGACGGTGGCGGAGATGTCGAGGAGAGGGTTTCCCATGCCGAGAAGAATGCCTTCGGACGCCATTGTAATCGAATCAAACAAAACGGTAAGAGAAGAGTAAGTGACTGTGAGAATGAACGACGAAAATACAATGCTACGCTTTTATACGTGGTGCTTACTTAGCAGCGCCGTGCGTCTCTTGGGCCCACACGTTGAAATTGATATTTTGTTTGCCATTTTCCACGTCATCACACAGATAAAAATAAACTAAAATGATTATTCACCTTCGTCAGGATCCAAATAATCGAAGGTGGATGAAATATCTAAAACTGAACCAAAACTTGGTAAGTTCAAAAACATTAACCTAATTCTATCTTGTAATTAGGTCAAATTTTATTAACAAATACTGTACAAAAAGAAGATGATAGATACGATTATTGTCTTTATAATTTTTCTATTTTGTTATTATCTCTTGTAATTAAAATATATATTTATTTTATAAATATTAACATTTTAGTAGAAAATTATATTTAAAGTAACATGGATAATTGATGGAAACAATAAATTTAATCATAATGGTCGGTCCTTCTAATCAATGATTTTAATTGTATGTAATAAAAAAAATAGGAGAATATTAACTCATTATCGTATAATTAATAAACATAAAATTTATAATTAAGTGTTTCATATGTTTAATACTTTATTTAATACTCATCAATAATAATTAAAAAATAATAATAATAAAATAAATATATTTTAATGTTGTTAAAAATTAAATATAATTAAACATAAAAAATTTCAAATTAACAAAAAAATCTCAGAAAAAAAATAGTGTTCAACATCTAAAATTATAAAAAAATAATAATTAAAGTATTAATTTGAGTTGAGACTTTAAAAATTTTAATGTCCGTATTTTGTATCAAAAATTATTGTCTAAAAATTAAAAGGATATTTTTATCTTTAAACAATTTGCAATATGCATTTATACTATTTTAGTTAATGTATTTAATTATTTCAGTTTTCAATGTAAAAATAATATTACCAATGAACATTAATAATTTTTTAATGAGTGTCTTAAAAGGGTACGAGTTAACATTCTCATTTATTTAAAAAATAAGAATATCCATAAGTATTACATAGTTGTTATAATATTTTATTTAATGTTTACCGATAAAAGTTAAAAAATAATTAAATAATAAAATAACTATATTTTAATGTTATTAAAACTTAAAATATAATTAAACATAAAAAGTTTAAATTAATAGAAAAATTAACAAAAAATAGTATTAAATAACTAAAAAAATTACAAAAAAATAATTAAAGTGTTGATTTGAGATTTAATTGAATTTTCAAAATATTTTTTTATTGTTTATATATTTTAAAGGATATTTTTGTTTTCATAAAATTAGTTATATGTATTTATATTATTTTAATTAATAAAATTAATTATTCCAGTTTTTAATGTAAGAATATAAATCCAACACATAATATTTATTCTTTAACCATTATCCAGGCATTATCCAGGCATTTGTTAACACCCTTCTTTATTGATTGTAAGTATTTATTAATTCTCGTATAAAAACATAATAATGTTGTTATTTATTATTTTTTTATAAAACAAAATATATTAATGTTATTTGTGTCACTTTTTTGATGTGTTTTTTTCATTAAATTTTTTTGGTATTATGTATTCAATTTATTAAATTTTAATATATACAATAATAAGTTATTATGATTATCTTTCGTCTGTTGTTTTATTTTAATTTTGTTTGTATTCTCATATTTTATTACGTTAATTATTTTTAAATATTTTTAAAATTTTAGAGGGTAAAATTGGATTAATCTTCGCTTGCATCCAATGATTATTATTTTTTTAGATAAAACATTACTTATTTAGTGGCACTCAAGGAGTAAAAATTCTACCATATTTTCTTTTGCTTCTCGTTTATTTTCCTGAAAAGATTCACATACTAAAGTTATCTGCACACTCCTTGTTCGTCGACACAACACTTACACTAAAGGTACCTGCACACTCTTTTTATCTCTTCCATCTGTATCTTTGTGTTTTCCTTTGTGTATCGTCTTTTTTACATTTATATATTCATTCTACAAAACAAGAGGCATACGTATGGTTAACATTACAATGGTTTACGATGCTTCTACCCTTTATGGTGTCGCTGACAACTTACTAAATGATCACTCTAAAAAGTAGTAAAAAATGAATTTAGTGCAAATTTTGCCAAAATATTATAATAGGAGGGGTTTATCGCTTGAAGCGCCACTTGGCGGGAACTCAAAGGGATGTAATTGCTTGCAAAAGTTTGACGGATGGAGTCAAAAATAAATGTTTGAAGTTGTTATGGGCTTGCAACAAAGATAATGAAAAGACCAAGGTTTGATATCGAGGATAATGATGTAGAGACTGAAAAAAAAAAGTTGAAAAAAAGGACGTGAGCAATAGTAAAAATATTTTTAAGAAGAGAAGAATACATCCTCACGTTACAATCAATCAAATGTTCAAAAAGGATAAAAGAGAAAAGAGAAAGTACTTGTAGAAATGTAGAAAACTTTTTCTTTGAAAATGCCATACCGTTTAATGTGGCAACAAGCAAAACATTTAGGAAAATGATTGATTCAGTTTCAAATTAGGGCAATACCATGAAATTAGAGTAAAGTATTTGAAGGAAGAAATTAAGGCAACAAAAGATGCTTTGGAGATTCATAGGACTGCATGGAATAAAACGAGTTGCATAATAATGACTAATGGGTGGATTGACAAAATTGGAATGACTATTTTAAACTTCTTAGTTAACCGTCCAAAGGAAACCTTTTTTGAAATTTATTGATGCATCTTATATTTAAAAAAAGCTGATAAAAATTTCTAAAAAGTTGGATGACATTTTTTAAGAAATTGGTGAGGAGAATGTTGTCCAGTTATAAAATAGCAGGTGAGTCATTAATGAGAAAAAGGAAGAACTATATTGGAAAAATATTGTCATATATCTTTGAAGGATCCATTTCCTATAATGCAACGGCTTAAAATGATACATTTGGATCAAAAATCAATCATGAATTTCATCTACGAGTCAATGGATCAGGATAAAGAAAATATATAAATAAAGTCGAATGCTGATAAGAAAAAGGTTGGCAATTTACTAATCTTCAAATTAAAATTTTATTTTATCTTTTATATTTTATATCTTAAAATAATACAACATTTGTTTAATTGTATTTTTAGTTATGAAGACACGTGGAATATTATTGATAGGAGATAGGACAATCAACTCTATAGGTCTTTACATGTTGCATATTATTATATAAATTTTGAATTGCATTATTTTTTCGATTTTAAAGCTGAAACAAAAGTTAAAATTGACATACTACAGTGTATACAAAAGATAGTGGCTGACCTAGAGGAATAATGGTTGATTGATTTCTCATTGGAGGGATCTCAAAAACCAAGAAAAATTGTTTGGTAACTCTTTAACTATTAAGACGATTGGGAAAAAACCTTGTTGAGAGTCTTATGAAGATCAACATTCAAAGCTTAAATGTTTGTTATTTGTGTACTTAGTTTAACATGTACTTCTTCTTGTTGGAAAAGATGAGCATAGAGTATTTTAAAGACAAGTTGTGTTAATTAATGTTGTTTAACATCAAACAATTTATATAAATAATTGCATTCAAAATGAGATAAATAATGAATTTGTATTTTCAATGATATTAATACAATAAATGTTAGAAGGGTGATCATAATACTAAAGAAAAAAGAATAATAAAAAGAAGAATAAGAAAATAATTTTGATGTGAATGAATACATTTATTTCATGATTACAACACTCAATATGAACAACTTTTCTAATAACAAATTATAGCACTTATAACTATTATAATTATATTATATCAAATTTTTATATGAAATTCTTCTTCAATAAAAATATATTAGATCATTCCTTTTATATTGTATTACTTTATGGTGATGTATAGAGGTGCATTAGTACTTTCTTTGTAATATTAATTTTATATCTCTTATTTAAGGAACAACCTAATATGTATAGCATTGTCAATTTTTAAATAAAAATACACAACTTTTTGTAAGATCCTGTAAATGTAGTATAAGTGGTTATAATATCAGATAAAAGATTTATAATCAGAAATAGGCTTATTATCAAACAGAGGTAAATATACAATTTCATCTTTTAAATACTAAATTATTGTTCAAAAATGTATTTATTTTATTTTTGTATCAATTTATATATACATTAATATTTTAATTTTTAACTATTGTCTTACAATAATATTTGAAAAATTAGATAAATATTTTAATTTCACCGTTATAAAAAATGAATTAAGTCAATAATTTCTATTTTACTATAAATAAATAAATAAATAAAATTATTTATAAAAACAAAACATTCCTAAATAAGATAATTTGTTTTATTACAAAGTTTTGACTTATGAATAGACGAAGTAGATTAGGTTGATATTTTTAGCTCAATATGTAATAACGAACTCACTCGTTTAAATTAAGTTAACCCACTTTAATATCTAATATATTATGCAATTATAGTTAAATGAATTTTATAATTATTTGATCTAACATATTTTAGCAGGATAACTGTGTATAAAATTTTGGATGTCAATTATTTGAAACATGAAAAATAAAATAAAATAAAAGGATATGGTATTTTGTATTATTATCTGGGTTTAGTTTTTAATGTTAAAGTTATTGTTAAGAAGTTTTTGAACTAAATGATCTGAAACTCTCCATTTTATGTTTAAGAGGATTTAGAAGTTTAATGTCAATTGAAAATGAATAAAAATAATAATATATAGATGGAAATATTTATAAATTTATTATTCAAGAATTTGGGTGAAAAATAATATTATATTTTTAATACAATTTCTTTTTATCAAACTTCTTCTAGTTACTTTTTAAAAAAATTATAACAATATATCAAACTCACATTTATATGTTAGAATAATAATGACGTATATAACAAGAAAAAAAAAATATCATCTTTAACCGTGTGTTTATTTCAAATAAAATATTTGCGAGAGATACAAAAATCGATTAACAAAAAAATAATTAAAAACAAAAAAGCGAAACAAATATTTGAATGTTAACTTTCTTTGTAAATTAGAATAGTTGAGATGGAATACGTTACAATGACGGTTTTCTCCTTACATAGTTGTTTACAGTTGAATAAGTTTAATTTCATGATAACAACAAATATAAATAAATAAAATATTATAATATATTAAATATAATAAATAATCATTATATATATAAATATAGTAATAATAGAATTATAAAATAGTAATGAAAATAATATAAAGAATAATAATATAAAATAATAAATAATAATAATAATAATAAAAATAGAAAACAAAACAAATTATCCTATTTTTATTAATTAAAATATTTTTTAATATATCAAATATATTACATTATTCATTAATTTTTATAAACTCTTCTTTTAAATACTTTATATTTTTTTTTACAATCTTTCTCATTGCAACAATTTCACTTTCACTTTTATTTCCTATATCCATTCTTCCAAGTCTATATTTAACAACGAGTTTTCCTGAAAAACTTTTTAAATAAAAAATCATTTAAAAACTTATTAAAATGTATGTAAATCCTATTTCACTGTATATCGCTACAACTACAAGTAAAAAAATATACTGTTATTACGACATTTAATAAATGATGTCGACTCTCATTAAAAATTTAAATATAATTTTTTTTTATCATACATATATAGATAATTTTATTTATTACTTATAATTATAAATGTTATGTTTTCATTGAGTAAAATCATTTTAAAGTAAAAAGTTGCAGTCTTTTCATCTTCTTTGTTGTGGCCCGGTTTCGGCGCCAATGCAGTACTCGTCTTTCCTTCCCTTATTAAATTATAATTAGTTCTTTTACTAAAAATATTTTAATTTAATATTTTTAAATACAATATTCTCATATTTTTTTTATTATATAAATAAGTTATTTGAATATTAATAAGTTTCTATTTCAAGATTAACTGCATAATTAATTTTAAAATAAATTTTACTTATGAAAAAATTGAAATTTAAGTATTTATTTTAAACAAAAAAGAAATTTAAAATCTTAATATATAAGAGTTCACTATCGAATCTATTTTTCATAATCAAAATCAAATTTTATTATTTTTTACTCATTTTTATATAATTATTTTTAATAATAATTTATATTATAACTTTTTATTTTATATAAAATTATAAATCAAATTCTTCAAAACTTTAAAAGAAAAAAAAAGAGACTTTCATTTCGTTATAAAAAGACGTCATAAACAAATTTATAAAAATAAAAAAGATTGTTGAATTAAAAAATACATATGAATGCTCATTATTGTTTGAATGTATGTGCACATATATGAATACTAGAGAATATATAAATAATAATTATTTAAGATAATTTTGATTATCACTTATCATATTTAGGAGAACATTTAAGTATTAAATAATATATATTCTTGATAAAAATATATACGATCAAAATCAATAAAAAAGTATTATTATAAATTTAAGAAATTTATTAATAAAAAATATCTTCTAAAATTACTGATATATAATTTTTTAAAGATAAATATCATAAATACTTAAAAAAGTCTGAACTTTACAAACTTTAAAATATAATAATTTATTGAATTTAGATGAATTAAATTTATTTACAACATCAAATATTTTAAAATAATTACAAAATTAAAAAATAATGAACAAATTAATATTTTTAATTACATTAAAATAAATATTTCCATAAATATTAAACATATGAATTTTATTAAATACATAAACAAGTTAAATAAAATTAACTACAATAAATTAATAAATAATTTTGAAATAAAATTAAAATATATTTTATTAAAATATAAAACATTTCATTCTTAAATTTATTTTAACTCTCTTCTAACTTCAATTTTATGTATTTTGGTTTAGGTATTTCAAACTATTGGGATTTCACTTTTTGGAAAAAACTCTTGTGATCTCACGGTTTGGGACTACGTGTGATCTCAAGGTGAGACAATAAATTATATGAGGCATGGCCCTGCCTGTGGCCATGGTTCTTCTTCCTTGGTTCTCTTGGTTCTTCTGTGTGTCCGTTCTTCCTCTGGATGCTATTTTTGTTATGTTCTTTTTAACTCTAAACAGTAAATGCAAGGGTAGATGTTGATAAATCACTCTTTAACAGTAGCTAGCTAAACCGACTCATAGTATATATTAGTTGGTGAATGCCATATTTTCATTTCTCACATTTTGCAGTTTAAGGTGGAGTAGCTGTAGTCGATCCATTGCTTTATTTTGCTTTATTTTGCAGTTTCTTTGTTTACTCTGTACAGGCTCGTAGTATATATACCAAAAGTTGCTTGTGATCACAGTAAGGTGAGGGTTATTACACAGTAGGGTTTCGGTGGATTATACGTAAGAAAACTTGTACGGCGGAGTGTTTGAACTTCCGATTTTATTTTCTTGCTGATGAGCTGTTCTCTTCGTCTGACTAAGTTAAGAAAATGAATTTTTATAAGGTAGGTCTGGTGCTCTTTGCTCTAAAAGATGGTATTTTACCTGTAAATTAATTAAGTTAGAAGAATGTAGTTTGGGTTTCAGATTATTTTGTTTGGAGGTTATGCATATTATACGACCCTTTAGAATAGACATTACCGATTCTTCTCCTTTAATGTTTCAGGTAGTCCGTGATTTATATAACAGAGAGATACTTCTCCAGATAACCAGATAACCAGGCTGCTCTGTTTGACATGAGCAACCACACACTTGTTATGGATGAAGTAGGTTTTGTAATTCATTTGGCATTTTGTCGACTACTTTTTTCGCATGCAGAAGTGAAGTGTTCTATTCTTTATTTTAGGGGTTAAATATGTTTTCAAAGCTTTATGTAAAATTGAAATTCATTTATATTCCAAATTTTAATACATTTGATCTCTGAATTTTAAAAATGAATGGAAACTCAATGATGTTAATTTCCGTTTTACGTGTTTAACGACTTTCTGAACTAACATTTGAGTTGGAATGTGTCAGATATTGTAAACGACTCAAATGTTGGTCTTAAACGTCTATTAACACATTCAAAAAATGTATTTAAGTTGGGTTATGAGAACTATATCTATTCATTTTTTAAGATTGAAGATCAAACTGTATCAAAGTTTGGAATAAAGATGAATTATAATTTCACGACGAATTTTGAGAACTAAAAACATATTTAACTATTATTTAAAGTAAATAAATAATAATAGTAATTATCATGTAATGGAGTGAAATGAAATGTCCAATTGAATAAAATGTGAAGTACAAAGAGCTATAATGAAATGAAATGTAGGAAAGTAGTTATATACTCATAGTATACACTAATTAGTGACAAAATTCGGGAGTATGGTTCAAATGTATAAAATTAAGCAGAAAAATACAAAGAGTCTAGATATATGCTTATGAGAAGTATCTTGGGAAGATATTATTAGGGTAAAAGGTGAAGGAGAAATTAGTAAAGATAGTTAGATTATTAATGAGTTTGTTGGTTGAGGTGTTAGTTTGGTATATACAAGGGAAGAAGGATAGGACAAAGGGAGATATGAGTGTTGGTATACTGACATTTAGTTATTTGTGCAAGAATAAATTCTGTATGAAGGGGAAACCTTGGTAGAAGAGTTGGAGGCCAAACCGGTGGACACAACACTATTCAAACAGTTTGTAGGTTCACTAAGGTTTATTTGCAATAGTAGGCCCGACATTAGCTATGGTGTTGGCCTAATCAGTAAATTTATGCATAATCCAAGATCACAATATATGACAGCAACTAAGCACATATTGAGGTATTTGAAAGGCACCTCTGACTTTGGATTGTTATTGCCAAAGGGAGATGAGCAAAGTGAAGCTGTTCATGAAGCTTTTTCGGACTTGGACTGGTGTGGAGACGAAGTAGAAAGGAACAGTACATTTGAATATTTGTTTAAATATCTAAATGCACCAATTTCTTGTAATGTGGCGGCTCTTTTATCCTATGAAGCTGAATACATAGCTCCGGCTGAGGCAACTTCTCAAAGCTTGTGGTTGGAGTCTATGCTAGAGTAGTTGAAACCGGTTTATAAGAAACCAGTACAACTATGTGTTGATAATAAATCAACTGAGTTTGTCAAAGAATCCAGTTTTCCATGGAAGAAGTAAATATATAGATACTAAGTCTCACTTTCTCAGGGATCAAGTGAGCAAAGGGAAACTGCAGCTTGTGTACTACTGCACTGAAGACCAAGAGACAAATATTTTTACCAAACCTTTGAGACAAGCTAGATTTTAAAAACTAAGGGGATGGATAGGTGTTGTGTCACCTAAACTTTTGAATTAAAGGGGAGTGTTGTGTCACCTAAATTTTTGAATTAACGGGGAGTGTTGTGTATAATCCAAAAATAGGCAAAAACTGAAACAAAACTGCTGTTAGTTTATGTTATGACAGTTATCACTTATTAAAAGACATGTACTGTTTCATTGATGTATAATAATCAGAAAGAAATCCTCGTTTCAAGTATTCCTACTTTATGTTCTTTTCATCTATCCTTTTTTTCGTGAGTGTGTGTATTCAATCTGTCCTAATACAAAATTTGCAAGAGAAAAGAGGAAATCAAAATTGATGAAATAAAAAATTGACGAGAAACAAAGATTATGATGGAGGACAAAGCTAATGCATCAATTAGGAGGCAAAAACGCTAGGAAAATAAAGTGAAGATTTTGGGCTACGAAGACCATTTTCTTGGTAACCCAATACTGGAGTTGATCGTGAAGGGAGTTAAAGGGAAAGATGCAAACAAGCATATTATTTTCAAAATCAGATTTCCATACAAGTATTGTTACTTGTTGAACTTAGATTCGATCATGAAGGTGATTTTAATATAAATGCTGTTAGAATCTTGAAATTTCAGCTTGTTGGGTGAACCTATAGCATTAAACTTTGTTGCGTCTTTGGATGATTGCTTGACAATGGAGTTAAGGAAAAATGAAGGTTCAAAGGCAGTCTAAGTGATTCATGTTATACAGGACCCATCTTCATCCCTATTACCACCTTAGCCTTTGGACTTTGGCTTGCATGCAATGTCTGTTGGGTTCCCATTCCTATGGTATGAAAGCATAAAAATGCTTTTAGGAAGTCAAATGAAGATCAAGGTGATGAAGATGAGCCACAAAATATAGCTTCCACAATTGAAGACAAGGTTGATTTTTACAAGGGTGTATTGTTATGGTATAAGGAGAAGAAAAAGTTAGTTAAAATAGTTAGAACATTAATGAGTTAGTTGGTTAAGTGGTAGTTAAATATAAATGTAGGGTAAAGGAATAGGAGAGAGGTTGATAGGTTCATTTGTAGATTGAACATTAACTCTTTGTTGAAGGAGAAATCTGCTTGGTTAAATCTGAAAATTTCAAGGACATAATAGAAACGCCATCCTCCCTTAACACACTAAATTGCTTTTTCAGGACAAACTTGTTATGGAGCCATTGAACATCAAAGGGGATATTATTTTGGATGTGATGGCCCCAATGATGTTTACGGGTTTGTGGTCAAAACATTGATGCTAGAAGGACAATCAATACCACTCTTGTCCTTTAACCTTGATTGTGGGGATTGTTCTATTAGACTTAAAAGTCCCATATTGCGTGCCTCAATTCTTGGAGTTTAACTTATATATCTATTGGGTAATTTCACTTAATGGCAATTGATTTTAAGAGGAGATTTGGAATGGTATGAGAGCCTATAATTCATCCATCTTGGCAAAATTATCTTTTCTTCTATTGTTTCAATGAATTAAAGGTGAAATCTGACACACATTACTTAGGTGTTGAGGTCATGGGTAGTTCATAAATACCCTTCTGTCTTAATCCATCAAGATGTCTTTTCAAGACAAAACTACAATGAAACCATTACCTCATATGGAGGAAGTGCTCTCTCTCTCTCTCTCTCTCTATATATATATATATATATATATATATATATATGGCAAAAACCTCAACTAACCAACTCATCACTATTCCATCTATTTTAGATAACTTCTTATATTCAAACATATATACAATGACTTTAATTGGATCAAGAATAGCAGTCTGTCTAGAGATGCATAGTTTACTTGTTAGTGGTTGTATTGATTTGACTCATACATCTTGCTAGGATGGAGGGGATGCCCGTTCTGGGTGCATTGAGGGATTGGCTAAAGAGTATCAAAATAATGCACAAGCAAATCCGTATATGAAAAATAGAAAAGGTGGCAAGGAAGTTGTATGTTCCAATTGCTTGGGTGGTGGAGTACTTTTGTGAGTTTCCATATTTCACTTTTAAATGTTGATTAGGCTGTTTTCACCTTCATTTTTAAAATTGTAAATTTTCTTTGGATAAAAACATTTTTAAAATAACTCTTGCTGCATGGTAGTCATGTAGATGTCATGTGTCACCCATGTCACACATTGCCACCTCGTTGACACGTGTTGACCAACTTTACTTAGGCTAAAAATGTATTAACCTCTAAGGATATCAGCACGAAAACGAGCATCTCCTGAAATGATTGCTTTTATACTTCCACTTGTCTTTGTAGCAAGTAAAAATATTTTTGTCTATCTGTATTTGTTTAAGATGAACCTGGGCATTTTAAATTAAGACTTCTTTTTTTGTTATCAATTGCTTTTGTTTATCAATGTGGAACGATATTTTAGATGTTGCTCTGGAAAAGGATGCCAGAAGAGGTACCATCCCTCTTGTGTCGATCCTCCTCTCAAGTACATTCCTCTGAGGTTTTGGCATTGTATCTGGTGCACTATGAAAAAAATAGAGTTTGGTGTGCATTCTATTTCTAAAGGAGTGAAATCTATCTTGGATTCTAGAGAAGTGGTTTCGAATAATAAAGGTATGGTCTATAAAATTCCCCTGTTTGCTCACAGGTAGACCTCCCATTTTAGTCTTCGAGATTGAAAGCGTTGGTCAATTTAATCATTAACTTCAAAGAATACTCACTCTTACTGCTATCTTTACAAAAAGTAAATTACTTTAATTTGTTTAACACTGTCTTTTGCAAGATAAAAGACAACTGAATGTGTTTTAGAAAGTCAGGGACCAATGTAATGGACATACAATTTCAGGGACTACAATGGGAGTTCACTCTTTGTATTTCATCTACATTTCTTATTCGTGGATGTATATTAGATAATGCTTGAGATGATGTTTGATAGTAAGTGGCATGTTGCTAGTGATGCAAAGGGATTACTTTGTCAAGTATCAAGGTCTCGCTCATGCTCATAACCGCTGGATTACAGAATCAACAATGCTTCTTGAGGCTCCTAAGCTCTTGGCCAAGTTTAAGAGTAAACCGCAGGTTCAGTTACCTTTTCACATTCTTTGGACCACCAATGGTCCTTTGTTTTGTTATTCTGCACTCCCTTTGGAATTATCCATGAAAATAATTTCTTCTATGTTGCCGAGTTATCAGGTTACCAGGTGGAAAAGAGATTGGAGTATACCTCACCGCTTACTCCTTAAAAGAGAAATTGTGCATTATGCCGCGCATGGTGACAATGATCCAATTTGCTGTTATGAGTGGCTTGTCAAATGGACCGGTCTTGGTTATGATAATGCCACATGGGAGTTACAAGATGCTTCATTTTTGACATCAGCAAAAGGCAGGAAACTCATACGTGATTATGAAAGTCGTCGAAAGAGAGTTGATAAACTGTCAAAAAGTCACTTTGAAGACAATGAGGTGCTTCATTTAGTTTAACATGATATACAAAATTTAATTTTATGGTATATATTACAGTGCCATATTTTTACTAGTTTTGACGGTCAAGGTTTTAACGTGAAGTTTTTAAATAGCTGCATTTTTTACACTCCTGAAAAGTCTGAAGAACGATATTAGTGTCGGGAAGCATAATGTCTTTTACTTCCTGATATAATTTATTTTAATCTGAACTGGTTTTTCAATTCTCTATAAATGTGCTTGCAGGTAAAATTAAATGGTATAACATAGTTTTGTAACCTGCAAAATGTGGAATTATCATCAGCTTTGGACTAATGTTTTATGTTATGAAAATTTCTGTTGCATTGTTCAACTTAAGTTATCAAGGCTATTTAAAAAGTTGATCGGTTACCATGTGCATGAAAAAAAAAAACGAGGGTTGTTTTACACGACAGTTATGTATGTCCATAAAATGGTAGGGATGGTAAAGTGTTATATCGTAAAATTGTTATTTTCACTTGTTTGAGATTTCACCACAAGTCAAGTTGGGAAACACATGTAATTGGAGATTCAAGTCATTTATGATTAGATTTAAACCTATGATGGAGACGATACTTCTGATACAAAAAGCAAAATCTCGACTTTTATTAGCCAATTGACTACCTTTATGAAACATGTCCTAAATTTATGTTAAAAGTATGTTTCTTTAATAAGCAGTTTGTTTGACACTGCAGGAGACAAAATCTTTCATTGTCGACTTATCAGTGTTGCCATTTGGAGATTCACCAGGCCTTTATAACCAGTATTTGAGTTATGTGAACAAGCTTCGCAAGTGTTGGCACAAAGGCCAAAATGCTCTTATTGTAGATGATCAAATTGACCAGGTCAGTTTTTTCTCCATATACTCTAGTTTTTGTGTTATACAGTGACTTCATGTCTTAGCTGTTCGAATTCATCTTTATTAAATGACATTTATCGTGTTTGTAGTACTTCATTTAAATAACATGTATCCAAAAAGCTATGTGAGTCAGTCTTTTAGGGTCTGTTTTAGTTGAGAAAATGTTTTCTATTTTAACAAGTAATTGTAGAAATGCTACCTTGTTTTAAATTTGTATAAGAAATGATGAAAACAATGATTTTGTCAAGAAAATGGAAACACAGTGAACAAACATCTGTGGAAGATAAGGACATGCGATAGTTTGCATACAATTTAGTATGCTTCCAAGGGTTTGAAGATATTGTGTATGATATGTGCACAAATATAGGATATTCAAATGGACAAGCACAAGATGTCAAAATGGATTAGAACTTGGGAGCCAGCTCGGCTTACCACAAGTTCGAGTTGGATTATGTTAACAAAAAATTGCAAATTTCAATACGGACCAAAAATAGAAACCTAGGCATAAAAAAGAAACAAAAACCCACCTCACTCTTAACAGTCCAACCCAAACACAAACAAACTTTTATTTTTTTGAAATTTTGGGGGAGAGAGGCAACAATGATTTGATATTAGATAGTAATTTGTATTTTTGTGATTTTGGATTGTATTTGGAGTTTAACACGATTTTAGATTGTATGTGGAGTTTAACATGATTTTGGATTGTATTGAAATTTAAGTTTTAAGATGAATATGTTGGATTGACTTTTGAGATTATTTTGATTTTATTTAGAATTATGATTTAGTTTTTGGGATGAATGATTTATTTATTGTTTAAGATGAGGAAAAAACAAATTTTTAAGATAGGTTTGAAATTTTTTGATTTTTGTTACATATTAAAAGAAAATGTTAGGTTGAAGAAGAAAAAAATTTCATTTTTTTAGTTAAGTGAGTCAATCTATTTAACCCATCAACCAGTGATGGGTCGGGTCAGACTCAAATTTTTTGAGCTGAGTAATAAGTGGTCAACTCATGGTGGGCTAGATTGGATGACCCGTTTTCACAGCTCTAACTCAGGGGAGAGGGAAGAAAAGAGATTCAGATTCAGTCATCAACCAAGCATGATGGCTATTATTACTTTGGTGCATGCTTATAGTGAAGATGGTGTCAAAAATTTGCAATGTTGATGAGAAGACCTTTTATAAGTATAATATTGCATTTGTTTTCAAACTGTCTAAGAAGTGTGTAGGTTGCAATAACCATCAATTATGACTATGCATATTAGAATTCTTGATTTTTATTGTTAAACTACATTTGCAGGAGCGCATTATAAAGGTGATTTTGTTTGTATTATCTTTGAATTGTAATAGCAAGAGGCCTTTTCTCATCATCTCAACTTCTACTGCCCTCTCTGTATGGGAAACAGAGTTCTTACATTTGGCACCATCTGCCAATCTTGTAGTTTACAAGGGAAACAGAGATGTACGGAGTGGCATCAGGGCATTAGAGTTTTATAGTGAAGAAAATGGTATATTATTTCAAATACTATTGTCATCTTCTGATATTGTTGTTGAGGTATTTTCTTATATCTGAAGTTTCATCTGATAAGTGACTCCAGAAACAATTTTGAATTCTATAATAAGTTTCAAAGTAAAGACTATTAATTTTCTTTTTGTTGCTCATTATTTTTTAATTTGATATACAGGACTTACATGAACTAAGATGCATTCCATGGGAAGCGATAATAATTGATGAATGCCAGCAATCCAGAATTTCAGGACACTTGGACAGTATCAAGATTTTAAAAACTGAAATGAAGCTCCTTCTTGTTAGTGGACAAATAAAGGTAAACTAATTGTGTTTGATATTTATATTTTTCATCCTATTAACTTGTATGTGATATATTTTCAGGAAGATCGATCTGATTATATCAAACTGCTTTCATTCCTCAAGTCTGCACATCATGGGCCAAGTATTGCTCCAATAGAAACTTCTTTCAGTGCTAGCATTTCCAATTTGAAGAGCCAATTGGAAAAATATGTTGTATTCAAATGCAAATCTGGCTCTACTAGGTTTGTAGAGTATTGGGTTCCTGCCTGCCTTTCTCATTTGCAGCTTGAACAGTATTGTTCAATGCTGCTTTCAAACTTAATTTTGTTATGCTCAGGCCAGAAGTCCGACTCAGTTGGTGCACTCCATGAGCTTATTATCTCTACAAGGAAGGTAGACACGAAAAGAAACACAGTTTCAAATAAGCTAAAATCTCATGCATCATATTTTTTTCCATTAGCTTGTAGTTCCGATATTCCTTTCTTCATATTACTTCAAATTTTATAGAAGCTATATCACTAAATGTTAATGCGACAATACGATCATAGTTACATATGTGAATTTATTTTATAGTGCTGTGACCACCCTTATCTCCTGGAGCCGGCACTGCATAATTCTGTTGCTAAGGGTCTACCTGTTGAAGAACATTTAGATATTGGTATAAAAGCAAGCGGAAAACTGCTACTTCTTGAAAAAATCCTTTTGGAAGCAAAATGTCGTGGGTTAAGGGTGTTAATATTATTCCAGGTAGTCATCTATTCAAATTTATTGTTTGTTTATCATTTGTTGTATTATTGTGAGTTCATTGACTTGTTATATTATATTGACAAAGCTCTAATGCTGATTGCTTGATTGTAATATTATGCATGTTTCATCGATGATGTAATACACATCTACCAACTAATATTTTGTTTATAGTGCAAAATTATGGGATGATCTGATAATACAGATATTGCTTGTTATTACATTGTTGTTTTAATCAGTTAATCTTGGAGGTCATATTATCATCATCATCATCATCTTAATATCATATACTTATTCTATACATTTTAACTTATACAGTACTTTTTATTTTTTTATTTTCTTCATTATTGTTTATGATTGTTGTTGTGATTGGAATTTAGATGAGCAGTAGCTCAGTTAGCAAACCTGTCTGTCAACTGAAAGAAGAGAATAAGGTCAAATTTCCCCCCTTATATAATATAAAGAGAGCATTAAGTTTGTTTTTGCTCTTTGACCAGGATATGTCTAGTTTCACTTGTAACTAGCAATAAGTTCCCTTACATAGCATACCTTTAGTATTGTTGCAACTAGGGCGCCCTTCCAAATATTGTGGTATCCTTTTCCAAATGATCATGGTATCCTTGACCTAGGAACCTTAATTCCATGGATGATGCGGACCAAGATAAGTAGTTTTTCCAGTTGAGTTTTGTTGTGGTAATAGTAGGAGTGGCAGCAAAAGAAGTAGAAATAGTAGAAGCCATTCCAGAGACAGCCACAAACATATTTGAGGAGAGGGAATAAAACCCTAAGCTTTGTCGAGAGAGCCTTGACCAGCTATCCAAGTGTGTTGAACTAGGAAGACAAGGGCAGAAGTGTGCCTAGAAGAAGCCAAGAAGATGAATGGCAGTGGTCTGATGTGATTTTAGCACCGTGAGGCGGTGTGTGGGACAAATGCACCTGGTGAGCGGCTGACGGAGATCAGTGCATCACGAAGTTGTGGTCACATGACCTTCAGGGTTAGGTGACACTTCTCAAGGTGCTCCTAACCTTGACTGTGTCAAACAAAATGGTGATGGCTAGAGACAATGGATAGTGGTGGTCCGGTGACAGGGCTCTTGATACCAACTTGAATTTGGATGTGATAAAAATCACTGAGTACTACTTAGCTGATGTGTGTGTGTGTGTGTCAATATATATATATATATATATGTGTGTGTGTGTGTGTGTGTGTATGAAAGAGAGCTTTATGAAAGCTGTAGAATACAAGTAACAATCATAATTTTAACACATACCACGTAATTTTTGGAGAGGAATTACATAAGAGAGCCAAAGCTTTTGATTGACCATAATTACAAGAGTTCTAAAGGTAGAGCTGGGCAGGGATTACAAAATAAATATAAAGGTAAGATAGGATGAAAATAAAGGAGAATAAAATCAAATCAGATCTGAATAATCTGATCCTGATCTTTGCTATCTAAATCTTCTATAATTCTTTTTTAAATTTAAAAGAAAAGCACATACAATTGTCAACAATTTGGTATAGTATTACTGTATTATTTCAGTTGATCACTGTTGTTACTTTAAGCTGTGAATTGTGAATGGAGTCTACTGTCTACTCTTTTATGCTGGTTGGCACAACCCATATTAGGAATATTACAGGGAAGTTGGTAGAATCAGGCCCGCCTAGAATTCTTCAAAGTTTGCGACGAAAATAGGAAGTCCATGGCTAGCATATAAAAATTGTCATCCAATTTTGATTTCTTGATACTGAAATTGAGAGCTTTCTGAAGTAGATTGTCAGATACTTCGTCAGTATTGCATTGCATTATCTTTTACAAGGACATCAGAATATGATTTCCATGAAATGCGTAAACTTGAAGCAGTGCAAGTACTTTGTCGGTACCGTGTCTTATTGAATATGAAAATAGTCTCTTCCTATACATTCTATATACCTTGTGAATATATGATTTTGTGGCTTTCTTTAGTTATTATTTTAACTATGTGTCTATGGTTTAGAAATACGAGAATTGTTGTGTCAGTACTGCGTCCTTGTTGACTTACTCTTGAATATTACATTAGTCTCTCTTCCTTACCTTGTGAATATATGAATTTTTTGTTTTTTTAGTTATTATTTATACTGCATGTCTAGGGTTTAGAAAATACGAGAATTGCTGCTCCAATTAAAACAAGGTATATCATATTGTGGCTGTTAATTGTCGTGGTTGTAAACTGTTTGTTTAAGATTCTTGAGGATTCAGTTAGCTCTTTTTCATTTCGAAAAACTACAGTCATCTTGTGGTTCTGGATCGATTGGAGATATTTTGGATGATGTTCTCTGTCAGAGATTTGGAAAAGATTGCTATGTGCGATATGATAGAGCTTATACCCCTAAAACAAAGGAAGCTGCTTTAGACACATTTAATGATAGAGACAGTGGTAAATTTGTCTTCTTGATGGAAAACCGTGCTTGTCTCCCTAGTGTTAAGCTTTCTTTAGTGGACATTGTTGTACTGTTTGACAGTGATTTTGACCCACAGAATGACCTAAGAGGTTTACAAAAGATGTCTATCAGCACGCAGTTGAAACAGTTAACCATTTTCAGATTGTACTCATATTACACTGTTGAAGAAAATATTTTAATGCTTGCAAAGGAGGGTATATCTCTTGACAGTAACGTGCGGTTGATTAGTCATAGTATTTCTCACACCCTTCTAAAATGGGGCACCTCTCATATGTTCAATAAGCTGGATGATTTACATGCCAGTGTAACTGCTGTTTGTACTCCAGACATTGCAGATCAAACTCTTCTGCATGATGTACTCTGTGAATTATCATCCCAATTGGTTTGTGATGCTGATGATATTGATTATCGTGAATGCTCATTCATATCAACAATACAGCAGAATCGAGGGGAATATTCGAGGAACATTTTATTGCTAGGAGAAAGAATAATGAAGGAACTGCACAGTGAGCCAGGTGCTTTTTCCTGGAGTGATCTTGAAGGAAAGTATCCTCAGTGGAAATTTTTGTCTGTTTCGTCTCGGAGGATGAGGAGTAGGGCCAAGCATTCTGATTACATAATAAATGAATCTGAATGTGAAGATCATACAATTATGGGAAAGAGGACAGCATCAAATGCTTCCAAGAAGAGAAAAGTGACCAAGGATAAAGTTGAGCCCAATAGGAGGAAAGTGTCCAAAGACATTGTTGAAACAGAGGGGAGGGAACTGTCAAATCATGCCATTGATCTTAAGACTAGGAAGGTCGGCAATGGTATTGTTAATTCTGGGCGCAGGAAAATGTCCAAGAAAATGCTTGCTTCCAAATATCGGAAACCAAGATTGAGGAGCAAGAAGAATTCAAGTGTTGCCAATAGTAAAAGTAAATCGAATGGTATGACTAATTTTTTTCTTCCACTTTTATAATTTATTTCTTCAACCAACTTTTTACTTGTAAACCATGAGTTTTATTCATGGCAGAACTATTTTCTTAGGTACTTGCTAGTGCTAATTTATTTTCATGCCCTCAGGTACAAATGGTTTGTCTAGTGTACTTGATTCCCCAGGGCATCAAACTACGGGAGAAACTGTTACAAACATGCAACTTTCAGAGAAAAGGAAACTGCTTGAGGGACCAAATAGCATCAAATTCTTGCAAAAGTCGGATATTTCAGGTCTTTGTGAGATTCTACATTTTCCGGTAGGGTCTCAATACTCACTTAACTATCATTTGCTTAAATATGCATTATTTTTATTAAAACTTTAGAAACACCTTCAGGTGGGGGTCATGGCTCCCCATGGTGGTGCAAGCATACTCTCTCAGGGAGTCCTAGTTCAAACACTACTAAAAATTCTCATATTACATGGAATTTTTTTTGCAAATTTGTTAAAAAAAATTGCAAGAAAAGACTTTTTCCTGTAATTTTTTCTAAGAATTTTAATTGGTAGGTAATTCTTTCGTGGGTAATTATTTCCTACAAAATTATAAAATTCGCAAGTATTTCCTACAAAATTTTATACAAAATATTTTACAAAAAGATTGACAGCAATTTCGTGCAAATTTTTTTTTATAACAAAATTTATAAGTATTTCCTACAAAAAAAATTCAAAACAAAATTGACAGGAAATATGAGTTTTTTTAGTAGTGAAACTTTCAATGACATTGAATCACCCCAAATCAGTTTCAGGCCTTTCTCCTTTCCATAGTATTAGAAAAGAACTGGTGCAACTTCCTCCCAAAACAAAACAATTTTTGTGACCAATGTGAGACATCTTAACATCCACCTTCCTCCATAGGATTGAATATTTGGAGCGTAAATTCTGCAGTGGCTTAAATTCAGGACTGAAGCAAGTATAAAACTATATTAGAAATGAATGAGGCACAACTTAACACCTAAAGCTAGCTGAGGTGAAAGGATCATTTTAGCCCGACCCGCATTTGACCCTCCAATAATGGGCCAGATGGCCTATCAGACAAAAACGGACCAGCAATCTTAACCCACCCTGCCACAGGATAGACCAAACTGCCACTTTTTTTTTTTATTTTTTAATTAAAATTTGTTTATATATACATATAAATGAATATTAAAAACATATTTAATCATATAAATATTTTCTAAACTTTTAATTGATTAATGAATATTTTTAATTAGATAAATTAAAATTAAAATTAAAATAATTATTATATTTACATGTTAAATTATCCTTATATAACTAATGATTGGAACTTAATTTGTAAGTGTTAATGATTTAAATTAAAATACTATTGCATATTTTCATTTTTAGAAAAAATATAATATAGAAAAGTTAATCTTTTAAATTGTTTTTTATTTTAATTTTTAAATTAATAAAAAAGCAGGCTGGGGTTGGCTGGTCTGTCTTTGATCCGCCAATTTGACAGTCCATCTGATTAGTGGACCGGGCAAAACAGACTGGTGGGTTTAAAATTTCAACTTGGCCCTTCCTGTTTTGGGCGGGTCTTGGCCTACTTTACTACCCCTAGTCTTATGAAGAGGGATTTAATCTATTTCAAGCTGATGGGGGATATCTTGATGAAAATCCTCTAAAAGATGGCTCTCTACCTATAGTTATCAGGCTTACAATAATCTTGGGTATATGGTAAAATTCAAGTGTGCAGTACACTATTCATGCAAGTATATGGTACGTAAGGCGTATATATATTGTGTGAAATGGCTTTGTTGCAGATTTTTATACTTTGCCTTAGGTTTCTTTTTCTTGCATTCTCAAACCCATTGAAACTTACCAAGAAAACTACAATAATGCTATGAAAAAAGGGAAGATTTATCATTTTAGTTTACAACCATCATCTACAAGACAAGTGTTGTTCCATTGGGTGATGGTGGCTACATGAATCACATGATGCCATTTGGCTCAGTTAAATATGAAATCCTTTGACATATTATTCACTATACGATTCCTTTTGACAACTTCTTCCAATGACCCTCCTTGTCTCTCTCTCTCTCTCCCTTCTCACAGGACTAAAATAACCATGCAATCTACTCCCTTAACCGGTGCTTCTATTGACCTTCTTTATACGTGTTGAACTAATTTTCTGCATCTTTTCCTGAATTAGTGTTACACCAATATCTGCTCATATATAATCATTTCATATCGTCTCCTTTCTTGTGTAGCCATATATAAACATTTGATTTGAGCATTCTCATTATGCTATTCTCATTTCTCTTTTGATCCCAATGTAGTTCAACTAGTATAGCTGGGTGATTAACAATATGATAAAACCTGCTTTTGAGCTTTGTAGGTTCTTTGTTGATCGTAATTGACCTTGATGCTTTTCTTCATGTGTAGAAAAATGTCAAGGTTGTTGCCCTGAGGATTCTTGAGCACATATTCAAACAGTACAATGTTAATTTCCAAGAAGTTTCTACTGTACAGGCTTTTGAAATATCTGTGGTTAGTATTTGCTCTGAATTTTTATATAAAAAACATTAGTAGCTAGTCATTTCAATTATGGACAAAACGTTGGAGCTACTAGAACTGATATTTTTTCTTTTAAATTCTTCTGCAAATAATTTGAATTCTTACTACCTTGTCCTTGTTTATTGGTTTAAGCTCCCCGATTGTTCATAATGCATGTCTGTCTCAAACTAGGTATGGCTAGCAACAGTTAGTTCTTGAGAACTTCTTTTAGCTTATGCTTTTTGTAGCATATTTTCTACACTTGTTATGAATTTTGGGAAACTGCTGGAATGTTGTGTGAACTTTTATGAATGTTTTGACTGCTAAGTTATGGTAATTTTTTAGGTAGGGCATAGCTTCCTTTAAAAGAAAATTAAGAATTCCAGAAATCTCAAAATAAGCTGAGAATTCACCATTCATTTTCTCTTTTTCTGTCTCAAATCACAGTGTATGGTTGGTCGAAAATCATGTTTGAGTTCAATTTGCCTACTGCACCAAATATGTTGCAAAAGGTGTTTTGGGCTGTCATTTTTGCTCGCTGCTGTTTGTGACTACTTGTTTTGGAGAAAACTTTGTGAAACCAATATTACTAGTCATAAAGCATTATATCATAGTTGTGTGATTAAACTTGTATCTCAGTGTTGGCTAGCAGCATCTTTGTTGAAACATGACATTGATAAGAAGGATTCACTCACTCTAGCAAAACTGTACTTGAATTTCAATTCCACTGAAGAGGAAGCCACCGATGTCTACTCAGAACTTTGGAGACATTTTCTAATTATATACAAAATGGACTGTGTGTTGAGAAATATAATATAAATGGTGCTTCAGAAACTAACGTGCCCGAGCTGAATGATTTGACCGAGGAAAAGCAGAAGGCTTTTCTGGATACTTGTGTTACAGAACTCGTGAAACCTATCACGAATGAACTTGATCTTCAAATGAAATCTCCCACTACAGTGGTTTCATGTGACCAGACTTCTACTCATGAAATTTGTTCATTTCCTAAGACACCTGCAAGTATTCCTGTGGAAGCAATTGCTCTTTCCTCGGAGTTTGGCTCAGAAAATGACGTCATGGAATCTACACCCTTAATAACTTCAGAAGATTCAGCTCTTGAGCACGGAGGCAATGATGTCAACCCTCGTACTGATTATTTGGAAAAACAGAGTCCTATTAGAAGTACAGATATTACACAATCTGATGGCAAAGTTTGCGAAGATCCTCAAATTTTAGTGAATGAATTGGCTGCTATTGAGAATTTTATGAATATGCCTACTCATTCTTTGCAGCTTGAAAGTGTTGAGGCAAATGCTGTAACTTCCATTGGTTCTGCTGTTCCTGAGGCCAGCCAGTGGGGCAGTGTAATGAGTCCTGTATGTGATGAGCCAACTGGTTTGAAGTTTGCTGAGACAACCTTTCCAAATACACAACCATCGGATGCTAATTTGTGGTCGTTGCCTCTGGTTAGTAGTTTTTGTACAAAAAGCCTTTTGGTGTTATTTTTCAAGTTTTTATTGATTATCTGTGTTTTAGAAACAAAACAACAAACTGTGGTCATTTCTTGTGTTGCCTCGTGAACATGACAACAAACTTGAAAGTCATTATGTACATCACTTGGGTGGTTAAGTTTGTAATTCGTTCTTCTAGATGACCCTAGTTTCTAGCCAAACATTTTTTCGAACAATCCAGGCTTTCCTTTTTCTTCCGTTTTCATTTACATTTCTATTGGATAATTATGTTGAGCTTGTGGTTTAGCTACATGTTTAGCGTAATGGTCTTGAGCAAAGGTGATATATAGCTTTTTTAGTTATTATTTAGTAATGTGAAAGCATCTACTATCAGATTCTTCAACATGTTAAAGGAAAAAGGATCTATCTCACTTAAAATTGTTTAGAGGGGTCCTTTTCTTCTAACAACAACCACATTAGCAGCTCTTTGTGAACATAGTTTTACACTTCCTTTAAAATAAAATGATAATCCAATGTTGTCAAGACTCAAAAGATGAAGATCATACTTGGAGTTGGGAGGGGGAGCATTGTTGCAATATCGCAAAACATAGGATGGTAATAAGGATCATAAGATTCTATGATATAAAACATTCCACATGCAGGATTGAGAAGCTTGCTTGATCCTATGATCTTGCTGCTGCAATTTTGCTTCAATCTCACCCCAGTCCAATTTCATGTTTCATATAGCTATATAGTGAAGACTATCGCATGTGCTCTGAGGTTGATACTTCCAGGGATGACATGGTTGACCATGGCTAGGGTGAAGAAACTGAATAGGAGTAGAAGACTGATGCTGTAACAAATGCATTTGTTTAGGAAGCAGAGATTGGTACTTGAAAACGCAGATTCTCAGACTTGGGCTTCACGTCAAATTTGTAGCACCCTTGGCATTAAACTGAACGTCTACCTTTTCCACCAGCACAACCTCTGATATGGTTCTGAGTACAGCTTAATAAGCAAAGCTATTCCACATTACAGTTACAATCCAACTAAGTCTTACTAGGAGTTAGTTAATCACAAGTAGCAGGAGAGACCCATATATACACTAACAGGGGAAGAGAATTGGATAATGCTGAGGGAAATAAGATAGGGGAGGGGCTTGAATGAGTGTATACTTTTGGGGACGGGGAGTTATTAGAGTGTTTCAGACTTTCAAGAGAGGAGGGGACTTTGGTAAGCGAGGAGTACACACTTCCCTATAATGTTCATTCCTATTTTTGATCTTTAGTTTTCCTTAGTCTATTGTGCTCATATTTGTCTGTGTTTTCTGGTTTAGTAGTTTCCTGTGCTGTAAGGAGCCTCTCTATTGAATTGTTTGACTTAGAGGTTACTGAAAAGAAAGATTTTCTTTATTATTCTAACAGAAATAGAATTATTTTTATTTTATCATAATAAATAAGATAAAATGGTCATGGGATGCTTATTTGGAGTGCTCTGAAAATATCCTCATCATATGCATTCACACCTGTTTCTCGTATCTTTCAGATGGCAATGTCATATATTCCATCTTTTCCGGAGCTCAATTCAGGTAGTGCTGTCACGCCTCTAGATGATATTTTTAATCATAGTCGTGAGGATCATTGTCACATTCACGAGGCTGAAGTAATATTGGAAGCACCAAATGACGCTGTGGAACCAGTTAACTCTTCCTTTGGTTCACCTGTGATACTGCAACCCTTCACAAGTGTGCCCATGAATGAAAATAGGACACATGTACCTGACAGCTTTACTATTCCTGGATATATGAACAGTGATTATATTCAACATCACCATGTGGCATCTGAAATATCCGACGTTGCCTATCTAGACTCGCTACTGGATGAAATGGACATAATAGAAAACACAAATGAAGAAGCCTTCATAGATCCACTACTAATTGCAATGGAGAGAATAGAAAAGGATAAAGAAGAAGCCTTCAAGATACATGAAAAGAAGGTATGAGCAGCAATCCATTTCTTTCTTTATCCCCACATTTTTCTTAAATCATAATCTTTGATTCTGATTCCTTCCAATTCCTTCTAGCTTACATTTATTTATCTGTGAAGCAGATATCGCAGCTCCGATCTGAATATAAAGAGGAAGTTGAAAAATTGAATGAAAAGTACAGGATTTTGCTTCAGAATGTTGATACTGAAGCAGCACTCAAAAAAATGGAATTTGAGACACAATGTAAATTAGTGTCAAGCAGTGAGGAATTAGCTGAAGTTTGGATCCATAATATGCTTCATGATTGTGAAATGGTCGTGGGACAATGCTCAGAACAAGGTATCGAGATCATGGTTTGTATATTTATTGAGTCTGTTAATTATCCATTTAGTGTATAATAGTCATTAGATAGAATAGAAACAGATTAGCGAGATTAATGGAAAGAAGTCTACATTAATTATTCCATTAGTAATCACCCATCTTCTTTACATTAGAATCCAACGCACCAATCCAGATTTAAATGTAGTCTAGACTCATTTACTAACTTATGAACCCTGTTTTTCCTAAACATAATTCTTTCAGCTGTTTACCAACCCTGATTTTTAAGTTTAGTTGTTTGTACCTTAACTGCATAATTATTGATGTGGTGAATGCAACTTTGCGTGCCTATTATTTCTATTTCATGCATATGCAACTCCTGGATCTACTTAGTAGTCTTCTTCTTCCCTTCTGCAGAGGGAATTCCCAGTTCTCATCAAGTTCACTCATAATTAACCCATCCTTGTTCACTCCCACTGTGATGGTCGAGGTCAATCCAGAAGAAATCATAGTCAATCCTCGGACAGGACAACCATTCCAGAAGAAATCAACCCCCTCAGAGCATGCTTTGATCCCATGATTCAGTTGTGCAACGATTTCCCATGATGGCTATGGTGTACTTGTCCCCTCTGCAGCTGCTTCATCTTATGCAGCAATTTTGCCTTGACATTATGTACAAATTGCAACCTTAGTATCATTTAGAAGAACCAGGTAAAACATGCTGGTGGGGCGTGTCCTGTAAAACACTAGGCTGATGTATTTGTACATCAAATTTTGAACCACTGTAATCGTCTGGTGAAATGAATGTAAATATGCTATATCACTGAACGACTTTTAAAATTGTCTCTGCTATGTGCTCCCCAGTATATGAAACAGGAAAAATATACTATTGTTAGAAAATAAAAAAATTATTATGTTAGAAATACAAAAATCATTAAGTAAATGCTTAAAGTGGTTTAAATTATTTAGTAAGGTTTAATATTATGCACACGCTAGAGGTTTCAATCCAATGGATTGAATGAGTTAACCTTGTAATCTTAAGAGTCTCTTGATAAGAAATTGAAGTCTTATTCCATTTTAAGGAATAAAACGAGAAATGAAAAAGCTTTATAAAAGCAAAATTTGAACATGGGGAAAGTCATCAGCACTAAATTTATTAGTATTATATTGTTCAGAAATACTATGAACTGATAAAAATGATAATGCCACAACCTATCACCAAAGAGGGGAGGACAAGGCCTATTTAACAGTTGTAGGTTCAGCAGTAGTGAGAAGAAAATAGGGATAAAGACACGATTTGACAATGTCTGACATGGATCTAGTTTGCATTTGGTGAATGGATTGGGAAGTGGAAGGAACAATAGGAGCATGATGTGCAGTCGTGGAAGGAAGAAGAGGTAAGTCAATGGCTAGATGAGTGTGGTAATTCATTGGAGGAATTATCAGGACAAGGTGGAGGTGACTCAGGAGAGGAAAAAATAGATGTTCAACAACACCATTTTTATATGATGAGTGTGTGAACAATTAGTTTATGATGAATCCCAACAGATTGGAGAAAACGAGTTAGAGGCCTAAACTCACCTATCCAATTTGTTTGAACTTCTTTAATTTTCTGGTTTAATTGCAGGTTAACATGGGTTTTAAATTGTTTGAACACTTGCAATGCATCAAATTTGTGCTTGAAAAAATAAATCCAGGTATATCAACTATAAGCATCAACAAAGAAAATGTAATAATTGTATCCTAGGGATGATGGAATGTAGGATGGTCCCCAAAGATCACAAAAAGAAAGTTGCAGGGGACGACTAAACATAGTTAAAGAGGGTTGAGAGTTAAATTGATGAGATTTCCCGTACAACATGAAACAAATAAGTCAATATATCTTTTATTTACTGAAGAGATATTACAACATCTCAGAACATTATGTAAAATAGTAGAGGAAGGTTGGCCTAGTCTATGGTGCCACAAAGAATATCAAGTAACGGTTGGAGATGATGTAGGAGTGGATGATGATTACTGGTGTTAAAAATGGAGTGTCAGGACAGATGACAGTGAGAGGGTCTGGGTGAAGGATGAAATGGAAGAGAAGAAACTAGTATAACCCATTTGGACCAAGATATCTCGTAAGAAGAACAGATTGATTAACCTGTGACTTGAAAAAATAAGTAGATGAGTCAAATCCAAAATAGATATGGTTATCTTCTGCAAATTTACTAACACTCACAATTTTTACTCATGGAAGGAATGTGTAAAGTATTTTTCAGATAAAGTGTGACATGAGGTTTAATATGTTAGAAAAAAGTGGCAGAACCAAAAACGTGTAGAGGCAAACCTTGTCCATTCCCTAGAAAAACATTGGCATCTGCTGGAGTAGGTATGGCTTCCACAAGATTGTTAGGATCAAAAGTGACATGATGCAAAGCTCTTGAATCAATGAGGAGATGGATTGGCAGGAATGAGAGGTGGAGAATTAGACGGTGCTGCATATAAAATTGTGGTTGACCCTAAGGATGTGAAAGTTGCAACTCGAACGATGATTGAGATATCACATTTGGATTGGTGTAGAGGGAAGCCCATTATGGCCACTGCGACAACCTCGATTGCCTTTACCACGATGAACATAACCACCACGATGAAAAGGATGAGGAGAATAAGTCTGAGATGAAGCAGATGATGCTTGAGCAAGCTGAACAGTAGGAACATAAACTGTTTGTGAATTTGCCTGATTGAAAGAGAAATTGTCACCAGATTGTTTAAACTTCTCAATTCTGGCTTCCTAGGCGACAAGTAGAAATTTAATTTCATCATAAGAGAACAAATCAAGTTTGTTATTGATTAACGATATGAAGGATTCATATTCAACTAACTGGAAGCCCTTCAATTAGAATGTCGAGCTGCTCATTTTCGCAGTCAGGATCACCAATGAAGTTAAGAGAATGAAAATTTGTTTTGAGACGGAGTAAAAACCCAGTGATATAGAATAGGAGAAGAGAACCAAGGAGGGAAAAGTGGATGTGTTGGGAATGTCAGCAATAGAAAACAAAAATTACACTCTGGAATTTTACTATAATATTAAATTACAAGGTCCTATTTGACATGTAGGAAACATTAGAATAAGGCTTTCCGTATAGATTTACTAAAAGGCTTGTCAAACCAATTGATTATGGTTTCACTTGCATAAGTACAGAGAAAAAATTTATAAAAGTGACAGTAAAATTAACAAATTGGAAGAGGAGCTCCATTCCACTCCCCGAGGCATTCCAGAAGAGGATCAATGATTTTACCCTGGCATATCGCTGTGAATAATTTGTCAAACTCTTCACCTGGTGACTTCACCTTTTCTCCAGTTAGCAGGCCAGTCCCTAACTCCTCTCTCACAAACTTGTAGAGTGGGTAAGATCTGCATTCTTTGATCTTGTTTGGAATTGCAGCTTTGCCACTCTCATAAGCAGCCCTTGCACTTTCAACCTCCTTTGGCAAGATGGTCTTCAACTCCTCCTCAAAGGTTGCAATCTTTTGAAAGATTGATGTGTTAACGTCCTTCTCATTCTCTGCATTTGCCAGGGCATGGTCTACAAGCACTTGCCTTAGTTTTTGCATCAATGGGTATGTACCACTGCATGCGTCATCTATGTACGAAAATACATACTCCCTGTCAACCACTTTCAGCAGATCCTTTTCGCAAAATCTTGAAGGGTGGAGTTCTCCGTTGCCACCTGTGGTGAGGGTCCTCTTGGAAACTTGACTCACAGTGTTCTTCACCGAGCTTTTCAAATTCTCCTCCAAATGCCTCAAGTCAATTGCTTGGCAAAGTGCCATCAAGAAGGAGGAAGACATGAGCTTAAGGATCTCAATAGATTCATTTGTCTTCCTAGCTGAAATCAAACCAAGAGAGTTCACGTCTTGGTTGTGTTGCTCAGCACTTTGGACATGGCTTGTAACTGGATTTGCGAGATACTGGAGTTCGGAGCAATAGGAAGCCATGGCAATTTCAGCTCCCTTGAAACCATAATCCAAGCTGGGATTTCTGCTAGCAGTGAGATTTGAAGGCAGACCGTTGTTGTAAAAATCATTGACAAGCTCGGAGAATTGAGCAAACATGAGTTTGCCAATGGATGCAAGAGCCAAACGTGTGTTGTCCATGGAGACTCCGATCGGGGTTCCTTGGAAATTACCACCATGCAGTGCCTTGTTCCTTGAAACATCAATGAGAGGGTTGTCATTCACAGAGTTAATCTCTCTCTCGATTGACTTGGTGGAGAAACGGATGACTTCAATGAGAGGACCAAGCCACTGAGGTGAAGTTCTGAGGGCGTATCTATCTTGTTTAGGCTTTTGCAAAGGATCAATTTCGTGGAGCTTCTTAGCATCCTTCATGTAGGAACTTCCATCCAAAATGTGCTCCATGATGGCAGCAGCCTCAATTTGACCAGGGTGGTGCTTTAACTTGTGTGTCAAATGATCAGTGAACTCGGGCTTTCCTTGCATCACTTCGGCAAAAATGGCTGATAGAACTTCAGACAACACAGCCAGTATATTTGCCTCAAAGAGAACTATAGAAGCCATGCCAGAACCAACAGCCGTGCCATTAACAAGGGCAAGGCCTTCCTTGGGCTGCAATTCAAAGAACTCAGAATTGATGTGAGCCGATTCAAAAGCTTGCTTGGCATTAAGTACTTCCCCAGAAGGTCCAACAGCTTTGGAGTTGGGTCTGCCAGTTAGCAAACCAGCAATATAGGAAAGTGGAACAAGATCTCCAGAAGCTGTGATTGTACCACGAAGAGGCAAGCATGGGGTAACGTTGTTGTTAAGGAGCTTGGTGATGGCTTCCAAGATTTCAAATCTGAT